>CEUT01022610.1_pt1 | contig 16170 bp, 34 predicted proteins | sample 531401 | NCBI WGS metagenome assembly CEUT01 (sample SAMEA2622821, study PRJEB7988) | marine metagenome | biome: marine biome (ENVO:00000447); feature: surface water layer (ENVO:00002042); material: "saline water (ENVO:00002010), including plankton (ENVO:xxxxxxxx)" | depth 5 m | reverse complement strand
ATTCCAGCATGGTCACACTTACCTAGTAAATAAATCCATACTAGCTTGTTCTTAGTTGACAACTTTCTAAACCAAGCCTTATCCCATATTTTTGTATCAATAAATCTTTTAGCCATTTTTTTTCTCCAATTTTTCTATTCTTTTTTGACAGTCAATAATGCATTTTATATTAGTATTTTGAATTTTTGCTATACGGGTAATCATATCTTTAATTTTAGAAATAGCATCAAACAAACGTTTACTATCTTTCATTGTAATTCTCCTATTTTGTTTTTTAATTCAGTTTCTAACTCTTTAAAATCTAATTTATTTTTATTTATTGTATTAGCTTCTTTTTTTAATCTATTGAGCCTTGCCTTACCTAATGTCTTTTCTGCCCATTCTTTTGCCTCTATGGGGTGTTTATGCCACCAATAAAGATGGCAACCCAAACACAAAGCTTTCACATTATCTACATTAAATTGCATCTTTCTAAATTTACCTTTAGGGTAGATATGTGAGGCATGGAGCCTATCAGACTTACCGCACCTCAAACACACCTTATCCCTTAGTACCACATACTCCCTAACCAATTTATTAAGCTTAGACTTTTGTGCTTTGGTCATTTAAACTAGATTGAATTTGTTTAAATCTTTGGTAAGCACTGCCACCAACTTTTATTTTACCTTTATTTAACAATGATCTATAAAAATTAATAAGCATTTTAAGACTAGCTTTATGATCAGTTTTAGAAAAGCTTGTCATCATCTTTTGGTTCATTTGGCATACTACAAGCGATTCTAAACATTTCTGGCATTATTCTATCAATAGCTTTAACAGCATCATCTAAACTATCTTCAACCAATGTTGATCCAACTAACCTAGTAGCATTATTAAAAGCCATACCCCATTTAATTGCAAGATCTGTATTTTGTGGTTTTTTTATTTCTGCACTTGGAACTGCTGTACCATCTAATGAATAACCGCCACCCCTCATGCTTGAGATTGTAACAGATGTGTTTACAGGCATAGTGTTAAGGTGATCTATTACCATAACAGTGTCCGCATCTTGGTGTACAAAAAGGTTTTTTTCTTTACCCTTTTCAAGCACACCAAACATGGTATTACCATTACTGCACAACTTTCCTGTGCCATTATAAGATTTAGTTATTGTTATTGAATCACCTTCATTGATTCTGTCAAGATTAATACTAGGTCTATTAGCCATTATGCCCCCTTAATATGTTATTATTTGATAAAATATTCTAATTAATAGCACTATCACAACTGGTGCTAATATTAAAGGTAATGATTCATCAAGAAATTCTATCACCCTTTCAATAAATTCTAACATTATTTATCTCCTTTCCATTTATTAATTAAAAAAATTATATAATGAACCACAAACAAAAACAAGATTGTGTTCAATAAATATTCTGATATATCTATTAAAATCATTTTTCATCCATTTTGTTTTCTATTCTATGAAGTCTCCAGAGAATACTTATATTCAATGCCAACATCATTAACATAGTAAACTCCCAATATGGAAAATACTCTGTGCTAAATAGAACTTCCCAATAATACCTCATACTAAGTCCAGTTTGTACTGGTTTTTATTCCCAGAAGGATTTTCTAAATAATATTCAGCATACTTTTTTCGGCCATTACTGTTTTTTACCATTTTAGTTTTAATGTCTAGGCCTTTTTCTCTAAGATTAAAAATGACAGCAGACAACCTATAACAACCGAATTTATCTAATGCGAGAATGCCTGATATTTTACCACCTGACTCTAGATAATGTTTAATCTGTTTTTCTTGACTCATGATTATACTCCTTTTTTTAAGCTTTTTATGTCATTTGCTACTTGCTGAAATTCATCCGCAACCTTACTGTCTGGGTACATATTGGCAAAATGTTCTAAAGACTCTATTATATGCCGGTATTCCCTTTTATTTACTGTTATTTGAACATCACCAGAAGGCTGAGGCAAAGGTGAGTTTGTAGTTGCGGAATCCCCTTTGAACATGACATCCTCAACCTTCTGGATTTTCGGAGCGTACTCTTCCACTATCTGATTAATTCTCATACACAAAGCCCCAAAGTGTATTATTTTTTTTGAATCTGAATCTAAATCTTCACCTTCTGTAATACTCATAAGTGATTGAACAGCAGTAAACAAATTAATTGCAACTGTTTCAAGGTCAAGATACTGCTTTTGGCTATGCTTATTTAACATTGGATATGGCATTATTTACCCCTCTGTATATGAATGAAAATTTAGAAACATCATCCATTGTTTTTGTGTTTTAGGTTTTTTTACAGATTGTATTGTATAAACAACTTCTGAAGATTCACCCCACTCACTTTCATAAGATAAATTCTTTGATTGTTCTTTTCCATATTGTATTGCTTTATTTTTATTTGTAAAGAATCTAACTTCAACCAAATTGCTTACATTTTCCCACAAACTTATTTTATGTATCATTATTTTTCTCCCCAGCAATCTCTTAAACAGTAATAACCCGCTTCATCTTTATACTGTTTACACTTTATGCAGTAATGTTTCATTATTTATCTCCCCTTTGATAATATAATCTATTTACTAGATTGGTTATGTTTTTATTAATTCCATTTGGAAACACTAAGGCTTCAACTATTTCAGGCATCCTATGCTGTACTTCTTTAAATTCTTTATCTATGTCATTAATTAGTTCATCCATTGTATTTCCAACTGCACAAGTAAACCTCATGGCAACCTCACCCTCATACATAATTTCAGCATGATACATATAATCATGTGGTACTCTTTTCTCCATTGCTTACCAACCTAATTTTTTAGTTTTAATTTTTTATTACATCCCCCACATTCATATCCTTTTTCTTTCGATATATGAGTTGCTGGGACTATATCGCCTTGATAACTACAAAATATTGAATACATGTTATGATAGTATCCTTTATTCCATCCCATTATTTTGTGTTTTATTTTCTTTTTCATCTTACTTACCCCCTATCTCTACATAATTTAGTTTTTCTCTTACCTTTTCAAATTTATTTGCCAAAATTCTTGAATCAATCTCATTTACTTTTTGACCTTTATGATTGAATTTTGCTATGCAAATCCTCAAGGCTTTTTTGATTAGGTGAAGTTCTTCTTTGTTTAGGTTCATATTACTTATCCCCTTGTGATTCATAATAGAAATACCAACCATAAGCGTTACACACCCACCTAGCTTTTGTTGGAGTGGTGTTACCATACCCTTTATCAGTTATATCATTATATAAACCAACTAAAAGCATTGGCTTGTTATCAAAGTATGCAATCTCCTTTCCAATATTTTTAGGATTAGGAATTTTATAATAACACTTATTGTTTTCATACCTTTTTGATTTTTGAGTGTTTTGCATCTTATTTACCCCCTTTAATTAATGCTAGATTGTAGATTTTCAACTGCACCACAATAAGTTTCAGACTCATACATTCCTTCAAGCACCATATCTTCAAACTGACTCCAAGATCTGTATCCAGTGCGAGAATACAAAATGCTGTTTAGGGTTTCAACTGAGTAACCATTTATTGATGTGACCAAGCTAATTTCTTTTTCTGTTGCAATTCCAGCATCAATAATTGCATCGTATAGCATATCTACTTCTTGATTCATTTTAAACTCCATATTGTTTATTTTATTCATACCCAATGTTATATTGGTTTTTTCAAAAATCAAAGGGTTTTATTTTTTTATTTATAGGGTTAATGAAGGGTAAGGGAAGAGGCAAGGGTGCTTTATATTATGAATAAGGACATAATGGAGTTAACGCCCTGTTCACCCTTGCCATCTGGGTATAAACTTACCTAAGACAATTGTTCAATTAAAGAAATATTTACTGAAAACCTTTGACTTGACACCTCTTTAAACTGTATTGGCTTATCTAACCTTACATAATGAAAAGGACCAGTTGTTCCATTTTCACTATAAATAAATTTTTTGTAATTCTGTACACTAGATTCCATTGATTGTAAATTATCTTTAAATGTTTCACTTACACTGCTAAACGAAAAGCTTAGATTGTTTTTAGTTTCGTGATTTAAAACAGCGTATTCAACACCACCAATGCTTTTATTGATAGTTGTACCAAACTCATTTACCTCGCCTATGCCAACATCTGGGTTTACTTCAAATTCAAGTTTAGCACCTACTATCATTTCAGTAAGGTTTGCAATATCTCCAGTTGGTGATAATATCCAATTTGTTGAAGATGCAGAAATAAACTCTGTTATGTTCCAACCAGCCACAAAATCAGTTGATATGTTAGCAACAGAAGTAAAAGTATTTGTTGCCACTGCCCTGTTAAAAGACATATTGTCTGTTTCTGCCGCACTAAAGTATAATGCAATAAAATCAAGTGATGTTGATGTAGAAAAGGTTATTTTAAAAGCATCTGTGTTTCCAAAACCAGATACTGCTGTTGAAATAGATTGGTCAATTAACCTTTCTTCATTTGTTATTGTAGTGCCATCACTAAAACTGCTACTAGATAGCGTACCATCATTTATAGTTGCCTCTAGTAAACCGACTGAATCAAAATAAAAAGCTTTTGCCATTATATCTCCCTAAATTCGCATTTTAATTTTCCAACTTGTCTCGATACATTCGTGACAATAAAATCTTTACCACTCCAACTACCGCTAAAAGGATTTATAGGCATTGTATTAAATGCTACAAAATCACCAACGTCAATACCATAATATTCAGGAGACACTATATCTGCTTTTACAATTAATTTTTGCTCGCCTACAATATTATTGTAATAAGTATAAAAGTCATCATTAGGATTTGTAGCTGGTGAAGATGCAGGGGTGCTCACATAAGCATCTAACCTTATGGTTTTTTTATTTTCATTTGTTCCTATTTTTAAATCGCTAATTGTTGTAGAGTTAGATGCCTCAACTTTTGATATATAACCCGATATTGCAGGATGTTTTTCATATTCAATATCCATCCTTGCTATAATTTTAGACATTGGTGTCAAAGAAATATTTATACTCCCTAAATCATCTGTATTTAAAGTATGATCGGTGCTTATAGAGTCTGGTATGTGTATGTATTCACCAGCACCTTGACCATTAAATCTAAAAATAAAACCGCCTTCATATTGAAGTTTTTCTAAAATACGAAATAAATCTTCAGGTTGATTTCTCCAGTACCTTATTTTCCAATCTTTGTCGGAATTTAAAGCAGAATAATTTGTAGGTGTATTTGAATTATCGTAGCTTGTAAATCTATGTAGTAAATCCCTATGTGCATCGTGTATTTCTGTTATTGCACTACTACTGTTCCAACCATTATCAGTTAATCCATTAGCACCGGAATATACAAAATCAAGGTCATCCAAAAATTTATATGCATCAGATTTAGTTCCGCCATTAGTAGTATTACTGAAATCCAGTTGATTTACAGTTTCTATTACTACATCAAATAAGTTAAATGTAATATCTAGGTTGCCATCAAAATCTCCAGATTGTTGAGTTTGCAAAACCTCTAAATCGAATTCAGCTCCCCAACCGCTATTATCTGCAAGAAAATTTGTATCTCTATCTACTTGCGATGATAATTTAGCAACACTGCTTATGCTTAAATTTCCGGGAGTATCTTTTAATGTTGTTGTTGTACTTGCACCACTTGATTGTAAAAATTGAAAATATCCAAGCTCTTCATTTGTATTAAATGTTTTATCTATCAACCTTACCCTTATCTCCCCTGAAGAACCTGAAACTAAACTAATTGAACCTGTGCCGCTTATAAAATAGTGAAATTGCAACAAACTTGGGAATCCTTGTAGCTGTGGCATTTTGAATTTTATTCTTCTGCTCCTAGTGTCTACAAAATCAGCATCATAAGTAAAAGTTGTAGATGTGCTTGTATCTACTAAAGCACCATCGAAAGCGTTATTATTTGACTGCCAACCTGTGTCGCTTGAAATTCTTTCACTGAGTTTCGTAAGTGTTTTCCTAAGCATAGACTGATGAAATTTTACTGCAAAACCATCACCAAAGACTTCATTAGCTTCATCAACTGTGTTAAAATTATTTCCATCTAAAGATAAAGGAATAAATTTATCAACTGCTTTGTCATAATAATGTGGCCAAGCATTTCCAGTAGTATTTCTTATACCACTTAATGCAAATATTGTATCACCTCTTCTTTCCTCTATTGGAATAGGGTAGAGTGTTTTTCTATTTCTAAAGTCGTCATTATCTGAAGATGTGCTAATGTTTACGTTTTTTGAATTAGGCGTATAATCTCCGTAAGCAACAGGAAAATAATTATTTTTGCTGGTTTTTACTTGTGGTATTTCTACGCCATCCCAAGGTCTTTGTGCCTCTATGCTTAATTTAACAGAATCTATGTCGTGAGAAGCAGAAACAAGCTTGCCAGTATATATTAAAAGGCAGTCACTTAGTGCAGTAGCATTATTTGGCTGTATATACACCTTTGCTAGTCGGTTTATATATTTATTAGTGCCATATAAAATTGAACTAAAATCAGAGCCATCTAGATTAAAGTTTGCTACCGATATAGAAATATTGCCTGTGCTTGATTTAGATGTCTCTAAATTAATCGATTCTCTGATACTAGGTTTATTTAATACTGCACCATAATACAATTCGCTACTTACAGTTGTATCATAAAAAGCAAGACCAGTAAAATCAGACTCATTATCATAGTATAATTGAAACAACCAATTCTGTTTGATAGAGTGATTTTTAAAACTATCTGGAAGTGTAAGAGCCATTAAGCAAGGTTGCTTCTAACTACTTTATCAATTTCAGGTATAATAAAATCCCTTACATAATCATCATTTGTAATTGGCCCAGTAAAATTGATTGTTATTCCACCTAAAGCATTAGCTACATTTTGTTGTTGTGCTTGATTTAAAACTAACTCGCCCGGAGTCAGCATAGCTGGTACTGTGTCACCTTGCCCAGTGTCTATTCCCTGTACTATACCACCAGTTGCAAACTTTTGAGAATCTATTGCCGCAACATTAGCCATGCCAATACTTAAAGCAAGTCCTGCCGGAACTATACCAGCAGGCCAACCTCCGAACTTTGCGAATGTTTTATTTGCGGCTTCAAATGCTTTTACAGTAGCCTCTCCTTTCGCTAATGCTCTAGTAATACCTGCGAACTTTTTATTGTTTCCAGTTGCTTGTTTCGCAAGAGATAAAAATTCAGATGCTTGACTTGTCTTAGCAGATATTTCTTGAGACATAAATTGCATTCTTAATTTTGTTCCGTGTTGCTCTGCTTTTGTAGAATCTACACCAAGTTTTTTTAACTGAGTAACTTGTTCTGCGACTTTATCAAAATATTGTTTCTGTGCTAACCCTCTAACAGTTAATAATTCCCTTTCTCTTTCTGCATCTGCACTTTCTATTTCCCCTTTAATTTCTAAATTCTCTAAAAGGTTTTGATTATCAGCAGTTCTCAAATCCATTTTGGCTTGATTAGACCTTTCCATTTCTGCTATTTCATTATCAGCAGATTCTTTTGCTTTTCCTTTTATAAAGTCAAAAGTAAATGCTAATTGGTTTGCAACCATGTCAAAATTATCAGCATTCCTCTTAGTTATATTTTCAGACATAGCGTCAAATTCTTTTTGTAAATCTTCAGAGCCACTGATAAAATCAGGTAATAAACTTGCTAATTCTTTTTTAATAAACATTCCAGCAAGAGTTACTCTGTTTTGAATTGAATCTATAAATAAAGAAATCGTAACATTTAAAGCCTCAAGAATTACGCTGAAATTCTCGCCTATTACTTTTGCCATATGATCAAAACCTATATTGCCAAGTTCTGATAATTCTTCATTTGCGTCTTCCACAAAAGGCTGTATTTGTTCAATAACTACATCACCAATAGTAATCATAATGCTTTGAACATTATTTTTTAATTTAGCAAACTGAGTATTAAATGCTGATTCCATTTGTGTAAATGCTTTTGTTGATGCCCCTACTGAATTGGTTGCAAATTGATCAACATTACTGCTTAATGTGGTAAAGTTTTGAGCCATAGTCTGTATAGCTAAAATACCTTCAACTCTAGGAATCAACTTTCTCATAGTTTCAGGATCAAGACCTTTAAACTGTTTTATAGTATTTATTAAATCTATGCTACCATCATCAAATCTTTTTACTTCAATGCCCATATCTCTCATTAAAGTTCTTGACTGGTCTGATGGGCTTTGTAAAGATTGTATGGCAGACCTTAAAGCTGTAGCCGATTGTGCAGTTGATATACCAGATGCTGTAAGTGTAGCCATTGCGGCTCCAACACCAGAAAGGCTTAATCCAGCGGCATTAGCAAAAGGTAGCACTTGCCCCAAAGTAGCAGATAATTCACCCATTGTAGTCTTACCAAGCCTAACAGTGGTAAATAATTCATCAGCAACTTTTTGAGTGTTAGTAAAATCCAAGCCCATAGCATTTAATGATGTAGTAAGTAAATCTGCGGCTTCTGCGGCACTTGTTACCCCACCAACAGCCAACTGTGCAGATACTCTTAAAACTTCAGCAGATTCAGCGGCATTTGAAAAACCAGCAGAGACAATATCATATTTAGCTTTACTGATAGAACCAAGAGCAAGACCTGAATCACTAGCAACTTGCCTTAACTCTCTGCTCATCTTTTTTAATGCTACATCACTAAAATCACCTGTAAGTGTACTAACTTCTAAAAGACTTTTTTGAAAGTCTCCTGCTAGTTTTGCAGACAATACTCCGATACCTGCAGTTGCAATACCAGCTTTTACTCCTACATCTTTTACTGCACTGCCTACGCTTTTTAGAGCATTCGCAGTTTTTCTTGCTCCTTTCTCACTTACTTTTAATATTAAATTTTTAGCCATTTTGATCAGCCTTGTGTTTATTTATTCTTGCTATCTCATCATCAATTATAGCAAAACAATCTGTCCTAAATACTGAGATGGAATCTAAATCAGTACCTATTGGAACATTGTAAGTGGTTGAAATTTTATAATCTTCTAGCATATCCCAGCACCACTGTTTAATATGGTAAATAGGATTTGTAAAAAAAGGCATTTCATAGTATAAAGTTTGCCCAATACCAAACTTGCCTGTTGATTTTTGTAATAATACATTTTCAATTTCTCTTTCTACTTCACCTATATTATTAAAATATATTCTTTTACCGCTAACAGGCGACCGAGCTTCATACGGAAATTTGTATGTATTATCTGGAAAACCTAATTGGGTAAACCAGACTGTGCATCTCAGTCGCCAGTATCGTTTCCCTCTTGCATACCCATATACGCAACTATGATTGCAGTCAATACTTCATCTTCTTGAGCAACAGTTAAGCCTTTTAATTTCTTTTCGGCTTCTTCTTCACTACTAAAAGCAAGTAAAGTAAACTCATCTGCTAGTGCGTGCAATTTATCTATCTTTGTAACATCTTTATCGCTTATCGCAAAAACCATTTTAACTTTACCGTAATGCTCTCTGCGTTGTTTTCTAGTTATGTCGTTTACTTTAAACTCACCATGAGGTGTTTCAACTATCATAATTCCCCCCTTTTTTAATTAAAATGCGTCTGGTGCCTCATTCTTAAATGTTGATATTTTAAGTGCTTCGGCACTACCATTTTGAACACACTCAAACTCAAGCGAATGAAATACTCCATTCTCGCTTAAGTCTTGAGCTGGGTCACCAGTGTATTGAATCTCAGCTAAAATATTTAATTCACCTTCAGAACTTACTGTGCCGTCACCTATCTTAATGGCAAGGCTCATTGTATCTCCATCGAGAAAATCCTGAATCACATTATTACCAGCACCATAATCAAATTCATCATCGTACTTAATCATCAAGCTTCCTGTAATTGCGTACTCTGGAAATACATACACCTCAGCGTTTCCATTGGTATCAAACCCCACTCTATTTATACCATTTGCAATATTAAAAGAGAAAGATTTCATAATAAATGTTTGAGTCGTGTTTCCCTCTACGTCTAAGGTTCTTGTATCTGCATCCATAACATTAAAATATGTTGTTTCTGCATCAGTCCAAGTGCCATCAAATGTCTGCTCTAGTGCAGTACTTGTACTAACTGGATTACTAAATCCACTAAAGTAATTACCGGATATGCTCACAAAACCATTATTGGCTCCTACGTCGCCTGTAATTGTTAAATCTGATGCAACAACACCACAAAGCTTAATACCTTCACCAGCGGCTGGATAATAGGCTAAATTGCAACTATGTGGCATACCATTAGTGATTGAACCTCCAATTGAATCTGCATTGCTAGTTCCATCAAACTCAGTTTCATGCACTCCTGAAGAATGTCCTGACTCTTGACCTACTAATAATAAGTGTTGTGCTAATGTTCTTGGTGTTGCTAACATTTCAAAAGGCATTGTAACTGTGCCACCTCTTAAATTTGTAACTGTGTCTGCGGCATTTTTAACACTACCTCTTCCACTTAGCAACCTTGATTCTCTATTTATGTTAAATGTTGGTTTTTGAGCCTGAACTACTGGTTGGGTGAAATATGCAGTACCATCATTACCATCAGTATCTAAACCAGCCCCAAAAGATGTTTCAGCCTTTAATCCATATATTACTGAACTTACTGGCAAAACTCTTGTATCAGCCATTTTTAGCCTCCTCTTTTTTCTTTTCTTTTACTTGTTCAGCAAAGCCCATATTAATGAGTTGCCGACCTTCTTTATTAGATACACTTACTGCTTCACCTTTTCTAAGCTTGTCAAGTGTACCAGCATCACATAAAACACCATTGGGGTTTAATCTATGTAATTTTTTTATTAATCCTTTTATCTTCATGTTATTACCTCTGTATTTTGACAAGTAAATATAGCAGTGGCTAAAAGTAATGAATCATCATCTTCATCCCTTTCATATGATATATTTGTAACTTGAGCATCAAACCATTGTGAACCACTGCTTAAAACTTTATTATTAAATATTAATCTTTTAAATCTTTCCATAACATTACTGACTTGCTTTATACTATTTTTATTATATTGACCGCCTAACTTCAATTGATACCTTACTTCAATAGTGTACTCTCTTTGCATCCCTGTACTTAAATAAGTAACAAAATCATCATTAAGTGCTGTAAGCAAAAAAGATTGTGGTGGTTTATGTTCATCATAGTGTACTGAAATATTAAATTCATCATTAATTAATTTTGCAAGGTTTTCAACTACTTCATCGAATATGATATTAGTAAATGTTGTTGGCATTAATACCTGCTAGTCCTAACTGTTTTAATTGGTGTTAGCCTTTGATCAAGTTGTCCACTTACTTCTAATTCAAATTCATCGTTTGTTGTGTACAATCCGGGGCTAAACCTTACATACATATTGTGACCAACTAACTGCCAATACCCATCAATAATTTCATCATTTGCCATTCTTTCTAGTTTCAACCCATTTTCATTACCTATAAATGAACTAAATTTTACTTGAGTGTTTGCAACCCCAGCAGTGAATGTGCCACCATTTGTTATTATAATTTTTATGACATCCCAAAGATAAGATGATCTACCTTTTACATCTACAATGCCACCAGTAGTATTAGAATCAACAGAAACAACTCTTATTATACCTCTATACTTACTTTCATCTTCTTGTTGATATAGGGTTATTTCACCCTTCCTAAGCCTATCAAGAAATCCAGTTTCTTCATCATTAATAGCCTGTGATTTTATTTGTTCTGCTTTTTCTACATCGTATGGTCTTATAAGAGATTCAACTGCCATAATTGCTGTGCTTCTAACAATAATCTCAGGAAAGCTTGATGAGGAGGCATCTGATGTGCCAACTCCCTTGTTAGGGTATATTGGATAGGGGAGGTAACTTCTAACAAAGTCACTGGCACGATTGACTGCCTCAGTCTTTAAATCAGCCCAGTCTTTAGATGCCTCAAAAACGCTAGAATTAAGTGCAGATACAGATGATGATGATAGGAAGAATTGGAATGAGTCTGTACTGCTAGAATAATTATATTCATTATCTGCATTGGGTGTATCTGTTACAGATGTCATTTCAACCCCATCCTTGTATAATTGACCAACAAACCCTGTATTATTAAGTTGGTATAGGTTACTGGTGTCTGTCGTAGTAAAGTTGCTAGAAAGCACCCTTTTACCATCATAATCTGATATATTTGGTTCTATAAATAATAAATCTGTTGTTGTATTACAAAAGGTTGCTTGATAGGTGCTCATGCTTCTGCCTTTGGTTTAAATGGTTCAAATCCTACGATTTCTAATTCTAAGCTTCTTATCCCTTCTACCATTTTAATAATCATTTCTTTCTCGTCAATGCTTGTATTATCTAATATCACATTAGATAAATCTATTTGCCTTGCTAATTCTTTACATCTCATAATCACATCGAAAGCATTTATGTTCTCTTCTTTAGTTCTTATCTCTTTGATCTTTTCCATTTTAGATACTCTGCACCTTCATAGGCGTTAAATATGGTTGTAATAAGCCTGTTATCATCATCCTCATATTGCGGATCAATGATTGTGATTGGTGCATTAAATATGTTTTTATCATCTAAACCTAATTTATCAGCATAGCCATCTAAAATCTTAAAACTTGCAACTTGCAAGGCATGTGAAATTAACCCTGAAGCTGGGTCTTTTAAAACCTGATACCCTGACACATGAATATGCCCACAAGTAAGTATGTGGTCTTTCCATCCCATCTGTGCCGCTTTAGCAACCCCATGTGCCGTATTCCACATTGAATAACCCTTAAAGGTATGCCTAGCATTTATTCTAACTTCCTTACCATTTGGAAACCTAAGATTTAACCTTGCACCCCATTTCTCATAAACCCCCTTGTGGTCTCGCATAATAAAATCTAAAGGGTCACCATCACCTGACCAGACATCGTGATTTCCGGCTATCAAATACAGCCAATTAACCCTATTTACAAAATGTTCTGTAAGTCTCCATGATTCTTTTGCAGTAGTAGATTGTTGCCCATATAAAAAAGAAAGCCTGCCAATCCAGTTGTTTTGCACATCTCCTAAGTTCCCAGCGTACATACCATCTGTATTATTTATTAAATCACATAGTTTGTAAATATCAGCAATGTTTGTACCATCATCATCAATGTGAGGATCACCAAAATGACAAATTCCAATAACACCATTGGTTTTAATATCAATATTGATTAACCTCCTTGATTCTTTTCCCTTTATCTTTACTGAGTATTTTCTTTTCCTATGCTCAATTAATTCTTCTATTGGTATGTAATCGGGGTCAGTTATCTCTTTTACAAATTCAGCTTTTTCAAGTATGCTTGGATTAACAGTCCTTTTGCCACATGAATTGCACATCCATTGTTGTCTTTTGGATTTTGCTCTATATAGATAACCATGCTTTCTAACACTTCTACTGCCACAATATCTACATCCTATAATATTACCATCAACATCTTGGACAATATCATTAGCCATATTTCATTACTATTTCTTTAAAGTGTTCTTCAGTTCCAGCACCTTTCGAGGTGTTATACCAGCGTTTCCAATATTCAGCTTGTTCATCAAGTGTTTTAGGCATAGGGTGTGGTACTCTCCAATAGTGGAGCCGACAAGCAACAATTCCAGCAATGAGATTAGTTGTAAGTATGTCCCTCCACTTACCCTCATCAGGTGCAGTGAAAAAACTCCAATCAAGATAGCATATTTCAGCAACCTTTTTTAATAGGTCTTTTCTATACTGTAAGTAATCATTACACAAAGAAACCATTACCCAAGGTTCGCACTGCCAAAACCCTCTGGCTATATTTGAACCGCCTTTTTGCATGATGTATTTGTATTTAGATTCAACTAAACCGGTTCTATAAACTAGCATTTGTGCATCATGACTAGCGTATTTTGAGCCCATCTTCTCAAGTGTATCCTTAATGACTGTTAGCATTTGCATTGAGTCAATCATTACTTACCTTTAAAAACACCTTCGAGAATATCTGTTACTACATCTACTATTTTTTCAAAGAAGATTTGTTCTTTATCTTCTGAAACAAATGGAATGTCTATCCGCTTATTTATTGCAGTTGCAATTTTCTCTGCCATCTCATCTGATCCCAAATGATCCATTGCCTGTTGTTGCATTTTCTCAGCTTGTTCTTCAGCAAGTTTGATTAGCATTGATTTTAAATCCATTATTATCTCCTATTTTAGATTAGTGAATAAAAAAATTATTATAGCCATACCACCTAGAATGTAGTTTCTCCAGTTCTCAAGTGACCTAGTTCTTCCATTGGATATTTTAAGCTGTTCTTTTATATCTGGTAATTCTCTTTGCAATATAGATTCTATTCTTGCCAATCTTTCTTTGACACTACTTCTGTATTCATCAATGCTTTCATAATCCATGTTATTTTCTCCTAGTCTTACTAGGTGACCATTTAACCTTATTTGCCCACCATGCCGCTGAACTTTTACCCTTTGCAATGTTCTTCCTGTGGCGAGCCTTAAACGCTCTTCTTTGTGCAACTGTTTGATTAGTCCTGACACCTTGCTGGCCAAACCTAATTAACTTAGTTACAGTTCTACTGCCTTGCTTGTATCTTGCAAGTACAACATGAGACTTTGTTTTATGTCTTGGTGTTCTTTTGGGTTTATTGTAACCAGATAAACCAAACCTTTTTAATCTTGGGTCTTTGGCCATCAGTGTTTCCCATTAATCCTAGACAAGCTTCCATCTATTCTTGAAACTTGATTGTCTAAATCATTAATGCTAGATGTCATTGCATCAAATTTTCTATCTAGTTTATCATCTGATTGATTCCATCTATTTATTAATTTAATAATCATGCCTTCCATGTTTTCAAGTGTTTCAGATTGCCCCCTATTCTCTACCTTCAAAGCTTCTAATTCATCTTGTTGTTTTGCTGACTTATTAGACATGCTAATTACTAAATAAACGAACATAGCACCAACCACACCTATCATCCCAGCTTCACCATATACAGCCATAAAATCCATCAATCGCCCTTCCTTAATACTTTATCTAGTAAACTTTTATTCATCTCTGTTAATCTTTGTTCTCTTTCTGCTTCCAGTGGTTTCATTCTTTCATCAAGATTTTCTTCAAACTCAATCAAAGCTTCTTTTATATTTTCTATTTCTTTTGTGTTGTCATTGATGTTTGCATTGATTGTAAACCATGCCCCTGTAAGAGTGAACACCATAATAAATATTTGAACCATCCACTTGACTGATATGTGAATTTGCAATTCATCATTTAATGGTTGTTTCATTTAACTTCCCAGCCACATACAGACCAGCCAGAATCACACCCTACCAATAAAAACATAATTAACACTAATATCATAACTTGTGCTAATCTCATAATCAACTTCATAATCTACATTCATAACACCATCCACCATGCTATTCCTGTTTCAACAACTATATCAGCCATTGTGTTATAAGCCCATCTTTCTTTGGTCACATAAGGCTTGTAATCCTCTATATACCACTCAAATACTTCCCAAGCTATGCCCACTATAAGTACACCTAAAACACACCATAAATCAGACCACCCACACCACTGGAATATCTTGCAAAGAAATGCACCAGCGGCAATGTGGTAGGAAGTCCATCCATCAAGTTGCCCTGTTCTTAGTTGCCATTGTACTAATTTATTTAATGGGCTTTTCATCTCTCAACTACTTTGTGATCTACTATTTTATGCTTAACAATATTAATGCGACCATGACCATCAGAGTCTTTTAAATTTTCACACTCCTTCACATATGCTTCTTCAATGGTTTTGAATGAATCACTTTTTTTAATTATAGTGTCACCATTTCTAAGAAAGTAGTTCTTACTACTTGGGTATGTTAATGTAGCAAAAGTTCCATCTGCCAACTTTACTTTTTTAGCCATTCCTTTTTTATTATTAAAATGAATTACTACATCATGGTCATAGGCACATCTAATAATCATTAGTCGTTTTCATCTCCCGGATCGTGTGGAGAGTGATCTTTTGATTTTGCAAGAGACTCTTCTAGTAACCTAATAAAAGCATCTTTATTTACTGCTAACTGCTGTTGAATAAAGTTGTTGCTATTTATTTTAGATTCTATGTTTTCAAGATGTAAATACATCTGCTT
>CEUT01012779.1_pt1 | contig 16182 bp, 28 predicted proteins | sample 531401 | NCBI WGS metagenome assembly CEUT01 (sample SAMEA2622821, study PRJEB7988) | marine metagenome | biome: marine biome (ENVO:00000447); feature: surface water layer (ENVO:00002042); material: "saline water (ENVO:00002010), including plankton (ENVO:xxxxxxxx)" | depth 5 m | reverse complement strand
TCATGCCTAGTAAGTAAGCAAAGAGTAAAGGCAAGCGATATAAAACCGCTCACCCTAAGATTAAAAAAACTTTTTTAAGTTAAATTCAAATAATGACTAGTCAATGGCCGTTGCCAATATCAATTTAAAATAATCAATGCTTAGGCCGTTAAGGGAAAGCTTGTTGACATGGGGCGCTTGATCAACACCCAACCCCTGAGGGTTAAACTTAACGTGTTTTAATCGTATTGGGGGCGGTCAATTTTCATTGCTTTACATAGTCTTCTAAACTACGTCGCGCCAATTGGTTATTCCAACCGCTTAAGCTAATCTTAAACGGCCAATATATCTTGCCCTTATCTAGTGGCTTTCTCAAAAACTTATAATCTCTTGCGCCGTGTATTAAACGGTGACTTATGGGGCGGTCTAGTGGTTTTGGTGACTGTTTGCGGTGTCTTACAGTGGGTTCGAAAATAAACGGTATTGATTGACCTTGAAAGTGACATCGTTTCGCAAGTACTAATAAACCATGCATCATTTACCCTTTTTCCCAAGTACTTTATGCATCTTAAGAAGTGGCCGACCCTAGGGGGTCTGTATGCCGATATATTGCAATAATAGAGTGATAAAAATATTCATAATGTCAAATAGCGCTTTACTTCAATTTCTCGATTTAATGGCCATGAGCTTTAATTTTCTAACCCTTACCCCAGAACCGTTAAGCATTGCCATTGCAACCGCAAAAGGGTTTCTGAGTGTTGGCCAACCAATCTTAAAATTAGGTTGTAAATATTCACCTTTTCAAATAGCGACCGTCAAAAACTCAACGGCGCTTTTTCTATGCAATAACCATGCCAAACATGGTAAACTATAAAAAAAGCTAATGAATTATAAATAGTTCAAACAATGTTTGAATACAACCCCCTAACAGAAAGTTTTTAAAAATGAGGGCAAAAGACAAAGACACTAAGTTGACCCAACAACAGACAAAGTTTTGTAATCTTTACGTTTACGGCGGAAAGAATGAGGACAATGAAGATTGCCTAGGCAATGCTAGTGCCAGTTATAAGGGCGCTTACAATACCGGAAAGATGAAAGCGCAAACAATACATAATGAAAGTAGCAAGCTTTTAAATAACCATTATGTAACCGCTATGATATCGGCGCTAAGTGATGAAAAGAGCGCACATAATAAGACGCGTGGCCTTGCCGAGGGTGAGCGCTTGAAAAATGAATTGTGGAAACTAGCCGACGATAACACCGAAAGAACTAGCGACAGAATAAAAGCAATGGAATTATTAGGGCGCTCCATAGGCCTATTTAAAGACCATAGCATAAGCGAAAGCATAATTAGCATAGATCAAGCGCAAGATGACTTAAACAAGGCCTTAGCGGATGCCCTAGCGGATGAAAGTATAATAGAGTTATTCCCTAGGGATAAATAAGGGGGTGTAGCTTGTAGCTTATCCGCGCCCACGCGCCCACCCCCGCGCCCCCCCGCTCGCGCACGCGCACACACACGCGTCATACATTGTATTACACACCAATAATTACCAAAAAAGTAGGATTTTGACCTTTACTTGTGGTTTTTGACCCTGTATACACAACATATTGGGGTAGGAATCCTAGTATGAAAAAATTTTCTACAAAAAAATGAACGACTTAGTAATAGAACTTACCAAAATGGAGCAGGAAATTTGCGTATTGGTCGGTAAATCTAGGTATTTTAACAATCGCAAGAACAATATTAAGATAAATATCATAGAGGGCAATGATTTTTCCTATAAAACCGACATTGAGGGCGTTATGGCAGAGCTTGCGTTCTGTAAACACCATAAAATATACCCGGATGAGGTCTTTCGCATAGGAGTTACATCAAAAAGAAGCGGAGGAGACATCGGTGATGCTATAATAGGTAATAAATGCATTGATGTTAAGTCTACGAAGTCCGAGAACGGCATGTTATTTAGTATGGTAAAGAACCCTAACGTGGATGTTTATGCTCTCATGGTAGGCTCTGGTGGCATTTACAGGTATGCTGGGTGCATGAGCAACGATGAGTTGTGTGTTGATGACAGATGGGGATATCATAAAGTGTTTAGAAAGCCGTGTTATGCGGCTAAACAACATGAATTAAAAAGTTTCAAGGAGATAGCATGAGCGAGTATAAAAAATATCATTCAAGCGATAAAATGAAGAAAGAAAGAGCGCTAAGAAATAAAAACAGGCGGGCTGCAACGAGAACAGGCCGTGTTAAAAAGGGTGACGGCAAGCACATTGACCACAAAGATGGCAATCCTAAGAACAACTCTAAAAAGAATTTGCGTGTCATAAAAGCAAAAAGAAATAGAGTTAAACAATAAACTGTTTGACATTATAAAATAACCATAGTAAATCTTAATAATCGTTTAGCGGCGATACTGGAGAAAAGGTCGCTTCGCTTCCTTACTCCCCTTGGCGGAGCGACCTATGACAAAACTAATTTGGGAAGATGATAACGGGGAGATTCAAATAGATGAAAAGAAAATGCACATGTGGTTTTATCAGGCTATAGAGAACCTTAGGGTACTGCAAGTAGAGAAAGATGAAGCAGCATGGCTTTTGTTTTTAATGGGCGCTGAGACGGCTGTGAGGGGTAATGCGAAGAAAGAAAGGATTAACTAATGACAAAAAGCTACAGTTGGTGGAACACAAGAGGATTGCAAGATACAGATGCAAAGAGTGCGGATCTGAAAAATGGGTCTGCTTCTCACCTAACGCAGGAAGAGAATGGTATTGTTGGGGACACAGGCCAGACGCAACACCAGAGCAAAGACAGCGAGAAGAAGAAAGAAGGAGTGGTGCAGTCAGGAGAAGTGAAGTTAAAGTTAAAAAAGGACTTGGAAAATTCTTCTGATATGGTCAATCATCCACCGCACTACACTAAATCAAATATAGAATGTATTGATGTAATTAAGGAAGCTCTTGGAGATGGGTATGAAAATTATTTACAAGGCGTTATATTAAAATACATTTGGCGCTACAATTATAAAGGAGAACCTGTAGAAGATCTTAAAAAGGCGCAGTGGTATTTAGAAGAACTTATAGAAATAAAACAAAATAAATAACCCCTGAGCCATAGAACACTGGTATATTTAAGATAGGGGATGACCTATAAGGTGTTTTATGAATGATAAATCCAAAAGAGTTACTAGCTAGGTTAGACGAATTACCCGAAAAGCACAGGGCGGCATTAACAACAGCCCTCAATAATTGGCATCAAGCAAAACAACTTGAACAATCTAAAAGCGATTTCTTAGGCTTTGCAAAACATGTATGGCCAGCTTTTATAGAAGGCCCACATCACAGGATAATGGGCGAGAAGTTTGAACGTGTGGCTAATGGCGATTTGAAACGGGTAATAATTAACATAGCGCCCCGTCATGGCAAATCAGAGTTGACTTCGTGGCTACTGCCAGCATGGATGTTGGGCAGAGATCCTGCAAGAAAGATAATTGCAGCTACACATACAGCGGAGTTTTCTGTTAGATTTGGTAGAAAAGTAAGAAACTTAATAGCATCAAGCGAATACAAGAAAATATTTCCTAATGTTTCGCTAAAAGCAGATTCAAAAGCTGCTGGTCGATGGGATGTTTCTGGTGGCGGGGAATATTTTGCTGTTGGTGTCGGTGGTGCAATGACAGGTCGTGGTGCAGACTTGTTGATAATAGACGATCCACATTCAGAGTCAGCGGGTATTAACCCGTCAATAGATTACTTTGATGGGGTGTATGAGTGGTATTCATCAGGCCCACGTCAGAGATTACAGCCGGGTGGTTCGATAATCATTGTCATGACTCGGTGGCACGAGTCTGATTTGACAGGCCAAATACTAACGTCAGCAAACGAAAGAAGAGGTTCTGACAAGTGGGAAGTTATAGAACTGCCTGCCCTTTATGAGAATGGAGATCCTTTGTGGCCTGATTTTTGGTCAAAAGAGGAGTTACAGGCACTTAAAGCTGAACTGCCAATTGGAAAATGGTTGGCTCAATACCAACAAACGCCCACTGCGGAAGAAGGCGCTTTAATAAAAAGAGAGTATTGGAAGCCTTGGGACAAGATTAATCCACCTGAGTGTTCTTATATTATACAGTCAGTAGATACTGCGCATACTAAAAATGCAAGATCTGACTACTCCGCTATCACAACTTGGGGTGTTTTTAACCATCCAAATGAAAGAGGAAAAACAGTCCCTAATATAATATTGTTGGACTCTATTAATGAAAAGTTAGAATTTCCAGAACTAAAAAGGAGATCTTATGATTTATTCCGTTCTTACGAACCTGATAGCTTTTTGGTCGAAGCTAAAGCTGCTGGTTTACCGCTTATTCAAGAGTTTCGATCTATTGGTATACCAGTTACTGATTATACCCCAAGCCGTGGTCAGGACAAGTTATCTCGTGTTAATGCAGTTTCTGACATTTTTGCATCTGGTCTGGTCTGGCATCCGAAAACTCGTTGGGCGGAAGAAGTAATAGAACAGTGCGCTGGCTTCCCAAACGCCGCGCACGACGATCTTGTTGACTGTACAACACTAGCACTACTAAGATTTAGACAAGGTGGATTTTTATCTTTGCCTCATGATTATGAGGAAGAAGAAACATACGAAAGTTACAAGCCAAAAGAATATTATTAAAGGAAAGCTATGGCAGAACCAACTAATTTAAAAAAATCAGAAGCAACTGATCAAGATTTAAAAATAGGAATACTAAACCCAGAAGCAGTGACTATTGAAGATGATGATGGTTCTGTAACGATTGATTTTGATCCTAACAATCAGGATGCGCAAGCATCATTCAATGACAATCTTGCTGAATACATGGAAGATGATGAGCTAAATAATTTAGGCTCTGAAATAATATCCATGTATGAAGAAGATAGAAACTCAAGGTCAGATTGGGAAGATGCTTATATAAACGGTTTGGATTTGCTTGGCGTTAAGAATGAAGAGAGAAGTGTTCCTTTTGATGGCGCTACTGGTGTAACACATCCAATATTAAATGAGGCAACAATAAGATTTGTTTCTCAAGCAATGATGGAATTATTTCCGTCCTCAGGCCCTGTTAAAGCATCTATAATAGGAAAAAGCAGCCCCGAGAGATTGGCTCAGGCGCAACGAGTTCAAGATTACATGAACTATTTATTAACCGAAGAAATAGAACAATACAGGCCAGACACGGAACAATTGTTATTTCAACTTGCTTTGTCTGGTTCAGCGTTTAGAAAAGTTTATTACGACCCAACACATGACAGGCCAGAGAGTTTATTTGTTCCTGCTGAAGATTTTGTTGTAAGTTATGAAACTACAGACTTGAAAAACTCATCAAGATTTACACATGTAATGCGTAAGACTGATAACTTTGTAAGAAGGATGCAGTTAAATGGATTTTATAGAGACGTTGATATTGGAGAACCATTAGGAGATTCTGGTGAAGTACAAACAAAATACTCAGAACTTACAGGAGTTACAGAAGTCACGGAAAGTGACATTCGGATTATCCTCGAAACCCATGTCGAACTCGATCTCAAAGGGTTTGAAGACAGAGACGAGTCAGGAAAAGAAACAGGACTACAACTACCATACATCGTCACAGTCGACGAGTCTTCCGGAAAAGTTTTATCTATTCGGCGTAACTACCTACAGGAAGACCCACTAAAAATTGCACGGCAACACTTTGTTCACTACAAGTTTCAACCCGGACTTGGTTTTTATGGGTTTGGTTTAATACATCTTATTGGTTCTATTGCAAAAAGTTCTACATCAATACTTAGACAGTTGATAGATGCAGGTACTTTAGCAAACCTGCCAGCAGGTTTTAAGGCGCGCGGGTTAAGAATTAAGGGAGACGACAAGCCAATAGAGCCGGGTGAATTTAGAGATATAGATTTACCAAGTGGTGCTATTAGGGACAATATATTACCGTTGCCATTTAAAGAACCAAGTTCAACATTGGCTCAATTAATGGGTGTTCTTGTTGATGAAGGTCGCAGAATAGCTTCAATTGCAGACATGAATATCGGTGAGGGCAACCAAGAAGCGCCAGTCGGTACAACCTTAGCGCTTATTGAACGGTCAATGAAAGTTATGTCGGCAGTTCATGCAAGGTTACATGCCTCTTTTAGAATAGAATTTAAACTATTATCAAATATAATTAAGACAACTTTGCCACAATATCCGTATGAAGTGGACGGTGACTCTTTAATAGCCAGTGAAGATTTTGATGATAGAGTCGATATTATTCCAGTATCAGATCCAAATGCTACGTCTTTTGCACAAAGAATGATGCAACATCAAGCAGCTTTGCAAACTGCATCTCAAGCTCCGCAACTTTACGATATGAAAGAGTTACACAGAAGGTTTTTAAAGACATCAGGTTTGGAAGATGTAGATTCAATTATACCTGATACGTCTAATATACCACCCTATGATCCTGTATCAGAAAATGCAAGAATGATGTCAGGTGGGCCAGTTAAGGTGTTCCCATACCAAGATCATGATGCCCATTTGTCAGCACACAGTTCTCTGCTTCAAGATCCTAGCATGGCGCAAAACCCAATGGGTAAACAAATAGGAGCAGCTATAAGCGCTCACATATCAGAACACATGGCGCATAAATATAGGAATGAAGCAGAGAAACTTATGGGTACACAAATACCGCCTCTTGATATTAAAGACGGTAAAGGCTTGTCGGAAGAGCAGGAACAAGCTATTGCGGCACAAGCTGCACAAGCTGCTGCACAAATTACTGGCAAAGCGCAACAACAAGCTGTGCTTGAACAACAGTTACAGGCCGCTCAAGATCCAGTAGTTCAACAGCAACAGGCCGAGTTACAAGTTAAACAGGCCAAAATTAAACAGGAAGACGATGATTCTAAGAGAGATGCTCAGGTAGAAATGGAAAAAGCTAAAATGAGATCTGACTTAGAAAGCAAAAGACTTAAAATGCAAAAGGATATCGCTGACGATAAAATAAAGGCTCAATTGTTAAAAAATAAAAGACAATAAAAATCAAGGCATTGAGCTATAAATGTGTGTTATAAGTATAATAGAGGTACATAAATGTCTTCACCAGAAATAATTAACTTTGCAAACGAGTTGAGAGATCAACTTCGCAGATACATGAATGACATAACAGATAGCCTCGCAACTGGTAGCGCAAAGACCTTTGAGCAATATCAAAGACAGGTTGGTCAAATAGAGGGATTAGCTATCGCAGAAAGAGAATTGTTAAATCTTGCAAAACAAGATGAAGACGATGAAGACGGATTCAGTCGCCGCTGATATTTAGACTGCAAAAGGAGAAAAAATGACTTCAGTTTATTCAACTGCGGAGGTTTATGTACCAGAAAACCCTCCAAAACCAAAAGGATATCATTTATTAATAGTGATGCCAAAGGTACAAGAAGCTACTAAAGGTGGCGTTTTATTGCCAACACAGGCAAAAAATAGAGAAGATGTTGCGTCAATAGTAGGAAAAGTTATTGATATGGGTGATGATGCTTATCCAGCAGAAGACCCAAAATTTACCAAAGGGCCTTGGTGTGAAAAAGGCGATTGGGTGCTATTGTCTAAATACTCAGGTCATAGATTTGAGTGTGATAATGTTGAAATGAGATTGGTTAATGATGACAGCGTTTTGGCAGTCGTGTCAGATCCAACTAAGATTTCGAGGGCAACAGCATGAGTGAAAATGAAAAAAACGAATTAGAGATTGAGGTTGAAGAGCAGGAAGAAAGTCAGGAAAATAAGGATATCAAACCTGAAGAACCTGCTGAAGGAGAAAGTTTACAGGCCGAACAAGAGGTTGCAGAAACTCCTAAAAAACCGTCAAAATTTCAAAAAAGAATTGACGATCTTACACACAAGCAAAGAGAGGCTGAACGTCAAAGAGACGAATATTACAGAGTCGCTCAAACTGTGATGGAAGAAAATAATAAATTAAGAGCAGCAGCAAAAGATTTTTCTAGTGTTTCAGCTAAAGAAATGGAAGAAAGAATTAATGCAGAGATTGCTCAAGCTAAAGCGGACTATAGAAAAGCTTATGAAGATGGGGATGCTGACAAGTTAGTAGATGCTCAAGAGAGGATGGTTAAATCAGCCTCACAAACAGCATCTGTTGATAAATACAAAAAAGCAGCAGAGTCTCCACAGTTTAACACACAGCAACAAGCTCCGTTACCACCACCGCCTGATATTAGGGCAGTAGAGTGGGCTAAACAGAATCCTTGGTTTAACAAAGATAATGTTATGACCAATGCCGCATATGCTATACATGATGATTTGGTAAAGACAGGAGTCACACCTGACTCCCCAAATTACTATGAAACCATAGATAGCAGAATGCGCCAAGAGTTTCCTCATAAATTTCAGGACGATATAGAAGAGCCTGTAAGAAAAAAGGAAGCTGCAACCGTCGTCACCCCGGGTGGAAACCAGACTGGTAAAGCTCGGAAAGTGCGCTTAACACCCAGCCAAGTGGCTGTCGCTAAACGATTAGGTGTACCTCTTGAGAATTACGCCAAAGAGTTTATCGCATTAGAGAAGGGCTAAATATGTCTAAAAATGAAACAACAAATCGTACTCCACGCTCTATTGAGAAGCGAGAGCAGGAAAGACGCAATGAAACTTGGTCACCGCCAAACCTCTTACCCGACCCCTATCCAAAAGACGGATGGTCTTTTAAATGGGTTCGCATTTCAACGCAGGGTCAAGATGATCCAACAAATTATAGTAAGAAATTAAGAGAGGGTTGGGAAGCTGTGCCTTTGGAAGACGCTCCAGAAATGGAACATTTGGTGTTAGATCCAAATCCACGTTTTAAAGGTAAAGTCGAAGTCGGTGGTTTGCTTCTATGTAGAATGCCTGAAAACATGGCAAATCAACGTAATGAGCATTACAGAAAACAATCTAGTGAGGCTATGAGAAGCGTTGATAATGCTTTGTTGAGAGAATCTAATCCAAGAATGCCTATAAACAATCCTCAAAGGGATTCAAGGACTTCATTTGGAAAAGGAGGCTCGTAGGTAAAATTTAATTTTTAACCTATATGGAGGATTGGTATGAGTACCACTTCAGCCCCAAGGGGCTTAAAACCAATCGGAATCCTTGGAGGTACAGCTTTTGTTGGTTCAACTAGAGAATATTTAATTAAATCTGGGTACAGCACAGCTATCTTCAATGGTGACGTAGTTGGTTTTGCAGATGTTGCAAACTCTACAGATGATGGACATCTTGTTAGAGAGACAGCAGCAAGTGAAGTAAATCCGATAGGTGTCTTTTTAGGAGTTTCCTATACAGACCCTAATACTTCACAACCAACTTTTAGGCAACATTATCCGGGCAGTATTTCTGCTTCTGATATTAAAGCCGTTGTAGCCGTACATCCGCACACACTTTACGAAGTGCAAGCAGATGGTGCAGTCGCACAAACTAGTTTAGGTATGACAATAGACCTTGTTCAAACCTCTGCTGGAAATACAACAACTGGAAACTCAGGTCTTCAGGCAGACGCTTCTACAGCTTCTGTTGGTGGTGAGTTATTCAAAATCGTGGACTTTGTTAATAGACCGGGTTCTAGCGTAGGTGACGCATTCACAGACTTAGTTGTGATGTTAAGCCCTGCGGAGAATGCGTTCTTAACAGATCCTATAACATAAGGGAGGCTTATAATGGCTATAGCTAGAAGTCAACTCTTAAAGGAACTTTTACCGGGATTAAACAGCTTGTTTGGTCTTGAGTATCAAAGATATCCAGAGGAGTGGAGAGACTGTTATGAGATTGAAAACTCCGAAAGGTCTTTCGAGGAAGAGACAAAGCTTAGTGGCTTTGGATCTGCTCCTATTAAGGATGAAGGTGCTGCAATTGCATTTGACGATGCACAAGAAGTACACACAAGTAGATACACACATGAGACTATCGCATTAGGTTTCTCTATCACAGAGGAAGCTGTTGAAGATAATCTTTATGATTCATTGTCTGCTCGTTATACGAAGGCACTTGCAAGAAGTTTCCAAAACACAAAAGAAGTTAAGGGAGCTGCTCTGTTTAACGAAGGTTTTACAGGTCAAACAGGGGGAGATGGTGTATCACTTTTCAACACTGCTCACCCATTAGTCAACGGTGGTACAAATGCCAACAGGCCAACAACTGCTGTTGATTTAAATGAAACTTCTCTTGAAGCCGCTGTAATCCAGATTGGCAAGTATACAGACGAAAGAGGTCTAAAGATCGCTGCTCGTCCAACAGGCTTGTTAGTTCCACAGGATCTACAGTTCGTAGCTGAGAGATTGTTAAGAAGTGAAGGTCGTGTCGGTACATCAGACAATGATTTAAACGCTTTAAATTCTAAAAATTCAATTGGTGGTTACACAGTAAATCACTACTTGACAGATACTGATGCGTTTTTCTTAAAGACTGATATTCCAAATGGCTTTAAGCACTTTGTTCGTGTTCCAATGAAAACATCAATGGAAGGCGACTTTGATACTGGTAACGTAAGATACAAGGGTAGAGAAAGATATTCTTTTGGATATTCTGATCCTCTTGCATACTACGGCTCACCGGGAGCATAAGTAATTGGGGGAGAAGAAATTCTCCCCCTTAATTTTCTTTGACAGCGTAAGCTGACAGTAGCCGAGACAGGGAGAATATAATGGCTAATACAACTTTTTCAGGCCCAGTTCGATCAGAAGGTGGGTTTAATGTTATTAATAAAAATGGCACTACTGGTGCTATTACACAAACTGGTTTTTCAGTTAATTCAACTGGACAGTTAGTTTCTATGGGTACACGAAAGATTCAATCTTTTGCTGGCACTTTGGCATCAACAGATGCTGCTTCAACTGCTTATGCAGATGGTGATTGTCTTGTTGAACTAGGAACATTAAATGTAGATGCTCCTGACGATTTAGTCACACCAAGTAAAATTTTTATACACAGAGCTTTAATTGGTATTACAACTGCTGCTGGTCAAACACTTGCTGGAAACTTAGCATTAAGTTCTACTAGTGGTACTGCAACAAATGCAGCCGTTTCTGGTACAGAAATAGTAGGTGCTGGTGTAACATCATTTAATGAACAATTGAGTGCTACACAATCTATTTCCGAAATTGACATTAATTTTAATGATACTGCTGGTAATTATCATATTTTTGTACCTAATATTACTGCTGCTGTAGCAAATGTTCATCTATATGCTAGAGCAACAACAACAGTAAATGCTGATGTGACTGCTGGAAGGTTTACAGTTGAATTAGAATATTCTGTTTATTAATAGGAGAAACTAATGGCTGATGCAGTAGCAAGTCAAACTATCGTAGATGATAATAGACGAGCAGTAATCAAACTAACTAACATAAGTGACGGTACAGGTGAAAGTGCTGTCACTAAAGTTGATGTTAGTGGTTTAGCAACAAACGAAGGTCGTACCTGTACAGGTGTCACTATAGAAAAAATATGGTGGCAGTGTGTTGGTATGAAAGTAAATATTTTGTTTGATGCTTCAACTGATGTTCTTGCCATACAGTTAGGCGAAAATCAATCTGGTGATCATGACTATAGTGGATTTGGTGGTATACCAAACAATGCAGGTAGTGGTGTGACAGGTGATATTAAGTTTACAACTGTAGGTCATTCAAGTGGTGACACTTATACGATAATACTTAGTTTGATTAAAGAATACTAATATTGAAGTTGGTGCAAAAGATGTCCAACGAACAAAGACTAGAAGTGGCTTTAGCAAGATTAGAAGAAAGAGTTGAGGCCCTTCAGGAAGACATGAAGGAAATGAGATCCGATATGTCTGAATTGAGAGCTACAGCAAACCGTTGGAAAGGTGCATTTTGGGTTATGATGGGTCTTGGCGGTGCTGTGGGTGTAATAGTTAATATAGCAACAGGGTGGCTAAAATGATGAAAAAAAAGAAGGGCTATCGTAACGGTGGCAAAATGAGAACTAAAGGAATGAAACTTGGCGGAAAACCAAGGTCTAAGGGAATGAAAATTGGAGGAAAACCAAGGTCTAAGGGGATGAAACTTGGTGGTAAAACCAAAAGAATGATGAATGGTGGAAGAGGCATGAGGTCAAAAATGATGACCAAAGGCGGAGCAAAGCCAAAAATGTCATTAGCACAAGTAAGATCAGCCGCTAACAAAATGGGGTATAAGCTTACTAAAAAAACCTAGTGGCTTATCTTTACAGTAATATCCCACATTTTAAATGTTGGGTAAGAAGAGAGTACACTTGTAATCATCTAAGATATCACGGTGACTTTCTTCATGCTATGGCGGTTGGTGTAACAACTATGCCTAATAGATGTTTGAGCTTTCAAGTTTTGTTCACAGGTTGTGAATCTGATGATACAAAAGATCCAAATGTTCACGGCGGTGCTATGTGGGCTAGGATGCCTGTAACAGGTTTAATGGCCGATATACCAGTAGACGAATGGCCAGTTCCAATGGATGTGCATGACGCTCAACCTTGGGACTGTTCATCACATCATAATTCAGTTTATGTAATTGACAGGGCAACACCATGCCCTTGGTTAGCCAAGATAGATGGTGAGTTTTTTCCTGCTAAATATTTGTTTACAGTAGATTACACTGAAAGCGAGATAGCAGATGACCCTGCTCAACATAAACAGAGTCATGTTATGTACTTGTTAGATGCAGGAGAATGGACAGGCAACATTGTAGCTTTACCTAACAATAGAGTAAGAGTTACACATCCAGCATGGTTTGAGACAGGACAGGGCGCTCCTGACTTTTTGCCGTCACAGCATATTCATTACTCTAAGTCTGATTTAGACTATACATTAGATACTAATAGAATTTTTGACAACTTATATAGCGAGGATTAAATGGCTAAAAAAATACCGGAAGGGCCTAAGGGTGCAGGATTAAGAGCTTTGAAAGCCAAAGCTCCTGAAGTAACTAGTAAAATGGGCTTTGCTAAAGATGGTGGCCTTATGTCTGGTATACAAAAAATTAAGGGTATGAAAGACGGTGGCAGAACAATAAAGGCTAGAGGCAAAGGTGCTGCTACAAAAGGTTTTAATTTTGTTGTTTAGGGAGTAACAAATGCTTTTTGGAGGAATTGGTGGACTAAGAGGTGGTAATTTACAGCCCTTAATGATGGGTATTAGAAACTACTTACTTCAAAAAGAAAATCCACAAATTGATAATTTTTTAGAAAATTTAACACAACAGATAGAAAATTTTCCTAATCAAGACAGTGGCGCGATGAAAGAACCCCTGATGCAAGATCAACCCCAGATATTACCTTTTTATGGCCCTGCTGACCAAAGGTTTATGCAAAAGATGTACGAGCCTAGAAACGAGTTTAATCAAAGTCAAACACAAGGCCCAAGAGCAGAACTACAGAATCTCCAAATGGACTTAGGAATAAATCCATCGGTAGAAAAGGGATTAGATTTTTTGTATGGTAAATGATTTGGGTTTTATATATTTTTTTAATGGGAACGGAGGTAGAAGAAAATGTCTTTTTCACTAGCCTTGATACTTGCCTCGAATACGCAACCAAAATTAGAGAGCAAGATATACATCAAAGACAAGCAGGAGATAGGGTTTATATTAAAACTTTTTGCATACCTCAAGAGGAGAAATAGTGGCAATATCGAGATCTAACATTACAAAACAAGTTACATACGGCAACAGAAAGAAAAAAAAGAAAAAGAAGTAAATCATGAGGGGGAGTTTTGTTAGATCCGATTACATTGTCGGCTGCCGTTTCGGGGGCAACAGCAGCATATAACGGCATTAAAAAAGCCATATCCCTCGGCAAAGAAATTGAAGACTTAAGTGGTGAATTGTCTAGGTGGATGTCAGCGGTCAGTGACGTTGATAATATTCATAAAAACGCCAACAATCCATCAACCATTGATAAACTGTTTAATGGCTCTATTGAGCAAGTTGCAATGGAAAGTTTTTCAAGCAAGAAAAAACTTGCTAAACAAAGAGAAGAGTTAAAGAACTTTTTAATAGGTCACTACGGTTTAAAAGCGTGGGACGACCTTATTGCGGAAGAAGGGCGTATTAGAAAGGCTAGAAGGCAAGCCGTGTATGAACGTGAAGAGCGCAATAGAATGATTAGAGACTACACCATTATTGGTATTGCATCACTAATAGGATGCAGTGCAGTGGTTTGCGTGGCATGGATCATAAGCGGTTCTTTGTAAAAATTTTTACTCTTATTTGTTTTGCTATTTGTTTTGCAATCATAGTGCAAGCAGAAACAAAAAAGATGACAACTTGCAGATTAGCAAGTCAATTGCTTCAAGGCAATACAAGAGTATGTGTGTTTGTGGGTGCTAATCACACACAGTATCAAGAGTACGTTCCTTATGATGCTGGTGAGTGTCCTAAAGAGTATCAATGTCCCTACAGACCAAATGAAAAACCATTTATTTTAAAGAACGTAATTAAAAGCATTAAGGATCAATTTAGGTAATGATTAAAAAAATCAGGAATATGTTCAAGCAAACTTTTAAGCTTCTTGATTTTTCTGATTTATACAAAAGGTTTTAAAATGGCAACATCAGGCACAAGTACATTTAATTTAGATATCGACGAAATAATTGAAGAGGCTTCAGAACGTGCCGGATTGGGTAGAGCTTATAGTGGAAATGATTATAAAACTGCTAGAAGATCTTTAAATCTTTTATCACAAGAGTTTTCAAATAGAGGAATTAATCTTTGGACTGTTGAAGACACAACATTAACAACTAGTGACGGAACAGCTACCTATACTTTAGCAACCGATACTGTGTCTGTATTAGATCACTCAGTTAGAGAGGGAACAGGCACTAGTCAATCAGATATAACTCTTACAAGAATGAGTGTTGGAGAATATGCATCAATTACTTCTAAGAACACTAAAGGTAAACCTACTAGAATATATATAGAAAGATTGAGAGATGCGCCTCAAATTACTCTTTGGCCTATTCCAAATAAAGTTTACACGATTGTTTATTACAGAGTTAAGAGAATAGAAGACACTGTTAACGGTTCTATCACTCAGTATGATGCTCCAACAAGATTTTTGCCTGCCATAGTCGCAGGACTTTCATACCACCTTGCTTTAAAAAATCCTGAAACAGTGCAAAGAGTTCCGATGTTAAAACAAATGTATGAAGAGGAGTGGCAACTTGCAGCCACTGAAGACAGGGATAGATCAAGTTTTGTTATTACACCATCAACTAGGTATAGGTATTAAATGGCAAACGGTAAATATGCATTAGGTATTTGTGACAGGTCTGGACAAATATATAAATTAAGAGATTTAGTTTTTGAAATAACAAACGGCAGAAGAAACGGTCTTCGTGTTGGTAGAGATATGGTCGATCCAGATCACCCACAAAATCATGTTGGTAGAATTAGACCGCATGATGAACAGTCAATACCTGATGCAAGACCAGATGTGGCTGAAACAGCCACTACTAACACAAGTTTTGATGATAGATTTCCCCACACCGCAGGTACTAGATCATGAGTACCTTTTCCCAACTACAAACAGATATTAAAAATTATATGGAAGATGACGGAACAGAGTTTTCCACATCCTTAACTCAATTTATATCTAATACAGAGCTAAAGCTTTCTAGGGATTTATCAACACCAGAATTTAAAAGAAAAGTAACTTCAGCTTTTACAGCTAACGATCCATTTTTAACAATGCCAACTGATCTTGTAACTTTAGAACATCTGCAAGTAATTGATTCAAATGTAAGAACGATGTTACAATTAAAATCGGATGAGTATATAACAGAGTTTTGGCCTAATAGAACTTCAACTGGCGTGCCTAGATATTATACTTATTTTGATACATCAACAATATATGTTGCTCCAACACCATCATCAAATCTTTCTCTTGAATTGTCTTATAAGAGAAGACTACCCGCATTATCAAGCTCAAACACAAGTAACTTTCTTACAACTGATGCCTATGATGCGTTACTTTACGGATGCCTTATTGAAGCGTCATTATTTAATAGGAACGATAAACTAGTACAATATTACACTGAGCTATACAAAAAAGCGGTTGCAGATGTAAATAGAGAACAAAATCAAAAGTTATCTATGGATAACTTTTACATGAAAACGGAGGGCTAAATGGCTACATCAAACGCAGCAACCAATTACCTAGAA
>CEUT01043970.1_pt1 | contig 16219 bp, 20 predicted proteins | sample 531401 | NCBI WGS metagenome assembly CEUT01 (sample SAMEA2622821, study PRJEB7988) | marine metagenome | biome: marine biome (ENVO:00000447); feature: surface water layer (ENVO:00002042); material: "saline water (ENVO:00002010), including plankton (ENVO:xxxxxxxx)" | depth 5 m | reverse complement strand
CCATCACGAACGAAACCCTCAACAGCATCTTCCCAAATTACACCACATTTATCAGCAAGTATTTTCATATCATTCAGAAAAGATATTTTAGTTGCAAAAAATGTATTAGTCATGTATTTTATTAACTCTGCGGTTTCATAATTTGTTTGAACGATTGATAAGGACGAGCCAAATCGTTCTCTGAATAATTCACTTACCTCAATGACATCATCTGAGCTGCCTCCTAATATGAATCTATTTTGGTTAATAAAATCGAAATTAGCAGACCTCTCTGTTAAAAATTCAGGATTAAAAACTATTCTTAAACTAGAGTATTTATCCCTTAATTTTTTGGTTGAACCTGGCACAACAGTAGACCTAAGTAAAATTATACCATCAAAATTATATTTACTAATATCAGCTAAAGCACTATCCACGATGTCTAAGTTCATAGAGCCATCTTTATTTGAAGGTGTTGGTACTGAAAGAAATATTACATCACTTTTAGTAACAACCTCTTCAAGAGTGTGAGTTGATTTATTTGGATTTTTGTCATAAACTTTAACATCAGCATCAACTCCCACATTTGGTGAGAATCCATACCTTACGGCACTACCTACAAATCCGTTTCCTATTATACCTATTTTTTTATTTATCTTCATTTTATCCTGTCCCCATCCAAGTTGCTCCACCTGGTGTGTAATGATGTTTCACTTCTTGCTGTGAGTCATAAAATATGTTATACCCAGCATCTATCTGATTATTTGCCCAATACCTATCTTCTTTACCACTATAATGTTCATCAAAAGGATATTGAACTAAATGTTCTCTTTTAAACATAGAAAATGCATTGTGAAAAAAATATCTATTTTCTGATTCACACCAATAATTTGTCTGTGAATCATCTTTAAAGTTAGACCACATATATCTACGATTAATTTTTTTACCATCCCATATTGGAATTTGTTTTCCCCAAACAGCACCTACTGTTTTTTTATCTAGTTGTTCTTTTAACAAATTAAAATCAAACTTAACCAACTCACAATGTGCAGACATTATGATAATGTAATCACCCTCACACTCTTTCACCCCCATGTTTAATGAACGACCTGGTGTATAGTTACCTTTACTTATATTCAATTTAGTTATATTATGATACTCAAATCTATTAATGATTGGTATTGTATTATCAACCGAATCATTGTCTACGACTATAATCTGCGGTTTACCAATAAAATCTGTAATAGATTGAATACAATATCCAATGTGTTTTTCTTCATTCTTAGTTCTTATTATAACACTAACCATCGAATCTACCTGTATAGTTTTCTCTTACATCTAATTCACATTTTTGAAAAGATGGTTCATTTAAAGATAAAATACTCTTTGAGGCGTCTATAAAATACTTCAGTTTTTTTAAATCAGATGGCAGTATAGAATTTTCATTATCTCTTCCTGGTAACTTATTATCAATTGTAAAATGTTTTTCAATCACATCTATACCGTATGTTAGTGCTAAAATAGAAGGTACAATATCAGGACTGTGGTCGGAAAAACCTACTTTGTTAACTAATCTTTTTAAATGTTTAATTCTATTTATATTACTATTGTTCCAAGTACAAGGATAGGACGATACACAATGTAATAGTGTAACTTTATCAACTCTGTAGGGTAAATTAACTCTAACCCTTATTTCATCCCAACTTGATGTACCTGTAGAGAGATAAACATGCTCAAAGTTTTCGAAACAATAATCTAATAGTTTATCATTTCTAGACTCAGCACTAGGTATTTTTACACAATTAGATATTACTTGTCTTAACAGTTTAGCATCCTCTACTGAAAATACAGAAGATAAAAACTCGATACCAACCTCTGAACAATAAGATTGTAATTCAAGATGGTCTTCTAAACTTAACTCAGATTTTTTATAAATCTCTGTTCTACCATCGTTATCCCAAGAGCCTGATTTTAATCTCGATACAGACCAAGTTTGAAATTTAGCGCAATCGGCACCATTCTCTTTTGCTGCTGAAATCATTTCCTTTGCTAATGGCATGTCTCCCATATGATTCCATCCTATTTCCGCTATTAATTTTGTCATTTGATACCCCTAAATTTTTTTATTGCCCATAGATAGGCTCTTCTTTGACCTTCAATAGTCATCCCACCAATGTGTGGTGTTATAACTACATTATTATTTGGATTCATCGAAAACTCTATTAATTTACTGTTATGTACATTACCAAATTCATCTTTTATAACATCAGTACCATAACCTTTTAGATGTTTATTATTAATTGATTTTATAATCTCTTGCTCATCAACCAATTCACCTCTCGCAGTATTTATTAAGTAACTACCCTCTTTCATGTAAGATAAAAATTCTTCATCTACCATACCACGAGTCTCATCGGTTACATGAGTGTGAAGAAAAACTACATCTGAATCATTCAGTAGTCTTTTTCTCCGCACTTTACTATCCCTTAAATCTATTTTATTTTCATAGGGATCATCCACTAAAACCTTCACACCCCAACCATCAAACAGCCTACACATTATTTTACCGAGTCTGCCATAACCAATTACTCCGATAGTTTTACCTTTAACTTGATGACCTACAAATGGTTCATAGTCCCAATTACCATCTTTTACTGAATGGAAAGACTTTGGTATATTTCTCATTAATGACATCATAAGACCAAATGCCAACTCTGAAGTTGATGGTAAATCGTTAATTAGTTTGTAATCATTTTTTAATGACCAAATTTCAATGCGATTTTTATAACAATAATCAGTATCTATGTGATTTAAGCCTGTTGACGCTGTATTTATAACCTTTATGTTACTGTCCTCTAAAACCTCTTTGTCCAATATAAAATTTTGTTTATTTGGATTTGTAAATAAATATTTAGCATTTGTTGTTACCAACAATTTTTTTAAATCAATTTTTTTTATTTTTGGTTCATAATAAAAATCTGATATTTTTTCATTTACTTGAATGTATTCAAAAACTCCTTTAAGGTGTTTAATTGGTGTAATGCAAACTAATTTCATATTAATAATTTTGCTAGTTCTAAATCAATAGGTTCATCGATATTAATAGTCCTATCTTCTGGCATGATGTAGGCAACAGTATTTTTATCATACCTTGTACCATGAAGTTGTAGATGACTCCAAGTCATAGCATAAATTGAGCCATTTCTAATATACGCTGGTGGATTTAAGTCTTGTCTTCTAGTCTCTGGTATTTCAGGATATACATCCTCCATCTTACCTTCATCATCTAAAAATTTTATTCTTGACGGATGATAATCCCACACCCTAACTACTGAACAAACTGTGTCTGCTTCTAACTCATCTATCTTTTCTATGACACCATCAATATCATCTGAAGTTTTTAATGGATTGGTACACATGATTTCTACTATATAATAAGGTTTATTCATAACTCCTAAAACTTCTAATAAACCATCTGATGATTTTTGAGTGTCATCCACAGGTTTCCTATCAAAATAAGTTTGGTCTAAATCTTTACATAATCTTTTTATTTCATCATCATCTGTGCTAACAATGTAGTGATCTATATATTTACTTTTTTTAACTTCTTCAATAGTGTATTGTATAAGTGGCTTACCATTAATATTTCTTACATTTTTTCTTGGGACTCTTTTTGAACCACCCCTAGCTAAAGTAATTCCGAGAATATTTTTTTCATTAATCATAAATTATTGTGTTTGTTTTCTTGTAAAATTTTTTCTATCTTTTTTATCAATCCAAAGTGGATGTGCACTCATTGACTCAAAATCTAGTTGTAACCAATTTTTAATTTTATCTCTTTGGTAAAATTTCCACATTTTATAGGTCATTTCCAAGTAATAACTTTCTCTATCCACATGTTTGATAAAATAATCTTCAACTTCGGTATCTATTGCTGGTGTAGAATCACATCTAATTCCTGGATTTTTACGATTAAATAATTCATACTCATATAAAGTATCAGTAAGAATCCAATTACTTAATTTACCTAGTATTCTGTATAGAGACTTTACTATATCAGACCAAGGTCTTACCATGAAAACAACCAAGTCGTCATCATTTGGTAAAAAGTGAGCAATATGACTAATACCAGGCGCTTGAATAACATTTTTACCTTGATTAGATATCAATTTAAATTGTTTAAAGTTTCTACATCCGAATTCATTTTCATCCACATATTTAAACGATATGGTTTCCGCTAACATTTTACCTGTAATTGTTGTACCTGATCTTGGTGCACCCGTAACTATGATATTACGATACCCCTCAAAAAGTTTTTTCTCAAAATTAATAGTTTCTAATGGAACTTGAAAATGATTTATTTCATCAAAAACCTGATTAATTTGTTCCTCAGTTAATAGTTTTTTATCTGGCGCTTTCATTTATATTCCTGTAATATACAAATTTTTTATCACTTAATCAAGTTTATTTTTTTAATTATATCTCTAAACTTGTAAGTTGGTTCAAAATTAAGTATCTTTTTTGATTTACTTAAGTCTGGTTTTCTTTTACGAATGTCTTGATAATTACCATGAGCCATCTCTTCACTTATAAAAATTATTTTAGAAGAAGAGCCGACCTCTTCTTTAATTATTTTGGCATGGTCTAAAACAGATATCTCCTCATCAGTACCAATGTTAAAAATATCACCTTTACAATAATCAAAATTATCCATCATTAAAACTAAACCATCCACTATATCATAAACATAACCCATACTTCTCGTTTGCTTTCCATCTCCATGAATCACGATGTCCTCATTGTTTTTAGCCTTATCCATGAACAATGGAACATGACCACCACTCCATTTTTTATTTGACCTTTCACTAAAACAACCAAATATTCTTGCAACAGAAACATTTAGTAAACCCTCATTATGTAGATTTAATAAAAGTTGCTCTTCAAATAACTTAACTAATGAGTATGATTGCCTCTCTACATTTGTTTTTGTTATAGAAACATTATCATCCTCTCTAAAAGTTTCATGATGTCCATATACATCAGAGGTTGATGTAAATATTAACTTGCATTTATCTTTTTGGCAAAAATCTGATATTTTTTTTATCATTCTAGAATTATTTATCATAACATCAGAAGAGGTGATTTTATTTTCAAAATCAACTTTTGGATATGTTTTTTTATAGGAGGCTAAATGGAATGTAAAATGAAATCCACTTAAATCACAATCACAAGACACCTCACACATACAATGTTTAGATAGTCTCCAAAAATCTTTGGTGCAGTCTGCTTTAATAAAAGTAAAATTTTTATGTTTTGGTAAATTTTTAATTTTACCGTAAGATAAATTATCAACTCCTACCACTTCACACCCCATCTCTAAAAGACTATCACATAGGTGACTACCTATTAATCCTGCAGCACCTGTAACTAATATTTTCATTAATATTCTCCTAAATCAAATGTTTTCAATGGACCTGAGTATGTGTCATGATTAATAAATTCATCAATTAATGTGCCCTCGTAACTTTGTCTGACATCAAGTATCGTATTAGGTATTTCATAGTCCCAACCCCATCTCTCTTTCCATACCTCATGAGATGGTTGATAATGTCCAAAATGATATTCATTTCCTTTTTGTGAACCGTGAGCCGAATTGGCTTCTATGCCATAGTCTTCTTTTAACTCTTGTTTGTTCATAAGATATAACTTCGGTAAAACTAAATTATGAAAATTATGATATAAAAATTGCATTGATACATCTGGTGCCCATAAATGAAAATGATATTCATCAGTTGGTTCTATCCATTTTTCCCATAAATCTACATTAATACCTATAGCAGTCCAAGCAGATATCTCTATGGATAATGGTTTCCACCAATCTTTATTATTTACCAACCAACTATTTCTATTGGGTTGAATCCATCTTTTGGTTTCATCAAGTATTGAAAGGTGTGCCAATCCAAGATTTCCAAGTGGTTCTTTGTTGTCAAGCCAATCTTGATAAGCGCCAGGTGTATGTTTGCCCATATCAATTCTGTTAAAACCAACTGTACCAAAGTTGTCTAATTTACCATCATCGATTAGTTTTGATATTCTACTAAAAAAGTTTTTAGTTATTGGATAACAATCATGTTGAAAACATATTACCCACTTACAATTTGGTCTATTTTTTTTGATAAATTTAACTAGAGTATTTGTAGCATGTTGCACACCTCTTGATTCATTTTCAAGAAAAACTATATTATTTTCTTGACAAATTCTTTCACCTTTTTGTAATTCTTCCGATGATGATTTGTCATCGATATTAATAAACTCAAATCCTTCCATGTTAATGTTTTTTAAAACTTCCCCACTCAACATATCGTAATTGTTTCGTGAAGAGACATAAATAATAATACTGTTCATGTTTTATAATTCCTTATTTTATGAACCAATTCTAATGATGGTTTTGTATCTCGTAATTTAAAGCCATTACCATTTAATATTTGTTTATAACTTTTAGTGTGTAAGTCTGTAAACCCATCTGAAAAATCTACTTCTTGTCCATTCACTTTTATGGTTCTAAATGCTTTCCAATCCTTGTGTGGTAAATCTCTTTCATCCACACTCAACTCCCAATCAACATTGGCTCTTTCCAATTCTAAATATCCACTAGTATTATATTTAGTGTGATGTGAGACATAATTGTTTTTTACATCACCAAATATCCACAACAACATATCAAAAAAGTGTATTCCTATGTTAGTAGCTATCCCACCGGATTTAACCTCATTACCTTTCCAAGAGTAATGATACCACTTACCTCTAGGTGTTACATATTTTAACTCCACTCTATTATTTTTATTTCTACCAACTTTTTCCTTTAAATCAATAATGCTTTGATGTAATCTTAATTGTAAAATGGGATACACATTCTTGTTTGTTTCTGACTCCAGCTCTTCTAGTGAACTAATACTATATGGATTTAACACTAAAGGCTTTTCACATATGGCGTGACTTCTATTTTTTAATGTAAATCTAATGTGAGCATCATGTAAGTAGTTAGGAGATGCTATGGAAATATAATCAAGGCCTTTTCCCATTCTTCGTAACCTATCAACTTCTCTGTCAAATCTCTCATATTCACTAAAGTATGTAGCTTTTGGGTGGTATCTATCTATAACTCCTACTGAATCATTCGGGTCAAGAATAGTAACTAATTGTCCATTAACATTTCTAATGGCCTCCATGTGTCTTGGTGCGATATATCCTGACGCACCTATCAATCCGAATCTAGTCATCTAAAATATCCACTATCTTTTTAGAAGTTTTACCATCACCAAATAAACTAAAATCATCTATCTCTGGTAATTTTTCCAATACATCAAGATTATCAAGTATTTTGTCGTAGTCTGAACGAACATTATACCTTTTTTCTTCAAGAACTGGATATATAAGACCTTTTAAAACAACCACACTTTTCTTTCCCAACCAATATGCTTCTTTTGGGACTCCACCACTATCCGATATCACACAGTCACTATTTTTTATATAAAACAAAACTTGTCCGTAACTTATAGCATCTAAGTATTCAAACTCCAACTTCAGTCCATACTTTTTGATACAACTTAGTGTTCGTGGATGAATTGGAAAAATAATGTTTCGTGTACGACTGAGTTTATTTAATTGTTCAACTATACTTGTGAGTTCTTTTCTTCTTGTATTTTCTTCCCTATGAATTGTAACAAATATGTAGGATTCTTGTCCAATATCTACAATTTCACCCTGTTTAAGAAAATTTTCATACATCAAATCACCCACCACATGAACCTCACCACCGACATGACCTAAATTATCTTTATCCCTTTCGGTCAAACAATATAAATAATCTGAAGATTCATCTACTAATCTTCTAATTTTTTCTTCTGGCATATCTAAATTTTTACTTCTAAGTCCAGCCTCAATATGATGTAATTTTTTTCCACTAAAAACTGATGTAAGTGCACCAGCTAAAGTGGTTATTGTATCACCATATACTATTACATCTGTATATTCATCTATAACTGATGATATATCATCAATCATATCTGATATCATCTTTGGATATGGTTTATTATTATTGTCAAATTGAAACTTCGGTGGTTCTATACCAAGTTCTGTAAAAAAATTAGATGACATTGAATCATCATAATGTTGTCCTGTATGTAGAACATCAAAATCTAATCCTTGTTTATCAAACTCTCTCACCAATGGAGCAAGTTTCATATATTGTGGTCTTGCACCTACGATATGTAAAAACACTATATCTCAACCTTATCAATCATATTTTTAAATCTTTTCATTAATCTCACTTCGTGTCTATGAGTCATCCTTCTCATAGGTTTTGATTTAGTGGTACTTAATTCTTCCAATGTAGCAGTTTTAACATCTTCAATTGAATCTACTAACATATCAATTTCCAATTCATATTGTCTTTGTGCTACACTATGAAATGTGTCCCAAGAATATAATGGAACAAACTCTCGTCTAATTAATTTACCAGCATCACACTCTTCTGATATAATGTGAGTGGTTACTCCGATTGGATCTCCATAATATATTGCCCATTTGAGAGAATCCAAACCTCTAACATATGGTAAGTAAGCTGGATGTGAGTTTATAACTCTTTCGCTGTTAACCACATCCGATGGTAATATACCGGCACCACCGATTAAAATCCATTCATTTTTTAAATTACTTAAATCATCGACTTCGATTTTATTAAAATTATAATTTAACTTTTTACACAAATCAAATGGTTCTATATCTAGTATATTGAACTTACGATGTGGTATTAAAGGTTTAAAATTCTTTCTCTCTACCCAAGGCGTGGCTAAGACATTTACATCATCGTATCCATTTACTTTAAGTCTAAAAAGTAAATCTTGAGTTTTTCTATGAGGTGCATCATATGTTAAAACTGTTATCATAGTATTTCCTTTACTTTATTTATAAAAATTTCTGTTGATTTAAAGTCCAATCCACCCTCTATTGCATCAACTATGAATTCATCGTGTCTTGAATCTCTCATCATATCATTTATTTTATCTTTTATTTTTTGTTTATTTAGCGCTACCAATCCTTTAAACTTACCAAAATTACCTAATTGACCACTACCTTTGATTAGTATCGTGGGTATGCCAAGTTGGATAGGTTTGTAAGCTAAAGTTGATGGCGCACTTATAATCAACTTACTTTCGGCTATTAAATTATCAATTTTTTCATAATCACATAAAACTTCATAATTGAGTTCTTTAGGTAAAATATTATTTAAATACTCACTATTTCTTTTATGTGCACCGATACCTTCATCAGCTCTACTTTTTAACTTGAAAATTATTGGAAGATTAAATTTTTTCTGTATTGCTACAAAATCCAACTCTTCAACAAAGTCTTTGTTTAACACGACCGGAAATTCACAACTTCTATTGCCTAAAAAATTAACGATTACCAAAATATGTTTTTTATTTAAATTTTTGTATGACTTCAAACAATCATTTGATGGTATACCTATTGGGATTGAGACATTCGAGGTCACATCTGATTTACCCATAACAAAACAGTAATCTAAAACAGAGCCAAATGATTTTTTTATAAACTCAAAATTATTCCATAATTCCCCAGCTCCATGATAGCAACCAATCATTAGGCAATTTTTTTTATTGTAAATATCTTTTAAGTTTGTTTTTGGTGTATCTCTATTATCATCTGAAATTATTAATTTATATTCACCATAGTCTAAATCATCTCTATTCTCTGTTATCTTGTTAAAATAATCACCATATTCTTTGAAAAAATTATCTCTTAAGTCTTTATCTCCAGGCCAAACATGTTTACGACTCATTTGATAAACTAATAAACAATCTAACTCATAATCATTTTTAAGCCTAGGCACCACTGGTAAAATCCTTTCACAAACTCTGTATTGTGACATTACGAACAGTATCTTCATAACACCTCATAATATCCACCAATACCGAATGGAGTCTTAGTATTTATAGTTAGATGATTACTTTCGACATATCTAGACTTTCTTATCACTCTAAAATCAAAACTAACTCTCGTAACTGAGGTTATATTTTGTTTATTACCATGAGTTAATTTACTAGCACTCCACTCCACACACTCACCATAGTCAGCTCTTATCTCTTTGAAATCACCTAAGTCCTCTTCTGTCTCTGTCCATATTGTATTCGTCCCATAAGCTTTTGTCAAGGGTAAAAAATAATTTATCTCTTGTACTTTGTTAGCCCACTCTTCATTACGATAATGTTTGTCTTTGTGAAACTCACCAACTGCTATATTTCCAGGTAAATGAACCCTAAATGTTGGTATCTTTTGGTAAACTATTTGTTCATTAAATCTTGGTTTAATTACATCATTTAAAAAATCAACATATACCTCATCAAAACTACTATCTTCTCTAATGTTTTTGTAAAAACATTTATGCCATATTGTTGATTGGTCATTTTTTCTCTCAAACAAATCATAACTTTTTTCATAATGTAAAGTTGATAAACCACCCATTGGTAAAATACCCTCTTGTTCAAACCAATATTCAATTATTTGTTTAAAACAATATGTCTCGGCCTCATAATTTATCTTTATCATATATACTCCACACCATTGATTAAATTTATACCCAAAGGATATTGTCTTTGAGATATTAATGTTTTTGAATATCTAGGTGTTATGTCCATAGGTCCACATTGAGTTCCTATGTTAACTTTTGCTTTTGACTTAATATAAAGTTGAATTCTTAAGTTAATATGTCTGACATCCAAAACATCGTTTATGAAACTGAACTCTGTTTTACTTAGTGGTTTGTGTGTCCAATAAAAATATGGCAAATCATAATCATTTAAAGCCTTAGTAATGGAGGATTTATCTTTTTCATAGCTATTCTTATTATATTTTCCTAATAAAGTGCCAAACCTATCAGATATTAATAAAAAACCAAAATCACCTTTTACATGATTATCAATTATATCGTCCCCTAATTTTTTTTCTTCATCTGTCCAATAAATTTCAGGTTGACAATCATTAGTCTCCTCATCTGTAAATTGCCAAAACTTAAGTATTTGTTTTACTAATGGTACATCTACATTATTTTTATCATAGATACGATAATGGTCATGAAACACTTCACCATCGTATTCATCAACAAAACTGTCCACATATGGATTATTATCATAGGATACATGAACATTGTTATGATGTTTACCAAATATCCTTTTTAAAAGTTTTTTAGATGGAACATTCACCTTACAGTTAGGATACTTTTCTTTTAATAAACGAGGCATGGCGGATATAATTCCCCAATCACCTGTTCCAGCACATGTCCTCATAATCATAAAATTCTGACCATCTAAATATTCATCTGGTATAAATAATCCCTCTGATTTTTCAAAACCGAGATTATCTGTCTCTTCAATATGATATAATTTATTATCTAGTATTCTATAAAATATCATGTTTTTATATTACTTATTTCTTCATTATAAAATTTATTTTGCTCTATCTGTCTTTCTATTGTTTTTGGATGAATGATAGAATACTTTTGTTCTGTAGGTAAATGGGCATAAGTTTGAAAACCCACCACTTGTTCATGCACAGGTTTTTCCCAACGAATATTTGGTCGATTACGAAAGATACGACCTTGCCAATCAGGATAGTTTATCCATCCCTTATCATTAATTTGATATCCATACATTCTACAATGTTGCTCTGTTATACCGTCTACAGTATTTATTCTTGGAACATAAATTAAATCAACTTCATTACCCTCAAGTATCTCGTGTATATCTTTCATAAACCAATGAGATATCATTTCATCAGCATCCAAATTAAAACTATAATCACCAGAGCACATATTCTTAAGATAATTTTTTTGAGAAGCAAAGTCACGCACTAAATTTCTTTGTTGAAAAATAACATTTTCGGTTGATACATAGAAGTCTAATATTTGTTTAGTCTTCTCATTATCAGAGTAATCATCCAATATAACAATTTCGTCTTGTGTTTGTTTGTGTTTAACTAAGAATTCTAATAACTTTTGTAAGGTGTCGGTTTCATTATGAACCAACATCGAGTAACTAATTTTCATTTTATAAATTGTGTATTTATTTGTGTAACTTTCATTGAAGACAATTTACTTAGTTTATAAGCTCTATATGCCTCTTTAAAAAATTTATCGGATGATATGACATCACCATAAAACCTTTTTGTTGACATGGCTGATCTTTTTTTCGGATTAGAAATCTGAATCCTAAAATACTCTTCAGACAAATTAATTAGATTTTCAACTTCATCTAATTTTGTTTTTTTAAAGTCAATTACCTGAAATAATTTTTTTAACTTTGTTGCATTAAGATAATTTAAGTTTAAACCCTCAATATTATTGTTGTCTTTGTTTTGATGTAAAAAAAGTAAAATAGGACGAGGATCCATAACACCTCTTTCAGCATAATTAAACGTAACAATCATACCAGGTATCAACCTACGAGGAGGGATAGTTTGAATAGATTTAATTATTCGTCTGTTGTTGTATCGCCTTGCCAAGAGCTTTCTCCAATTTTTCTACCATTTTAAAAGCATCAGAAAATAGTGGAACTACCACTTCTGTTTTAGGATCTTGATGAGCAAATATTCTCCATTTTAACTGACTATTATCAACCATAGGGACAACATTATAATTTTCTGTAGTAAATACTGATGGTGCCCAATATCTACCCTTGTCTGTTTCAACACACACATCTTTGAAATCTTCAGGAAAAGGTTGAATGTGAGTTTTCATATTGTTATTTGAAGCATATCCACAAGCCAAACATTGCATATTTTGTTCATCATCTCCCAATAAAACCATAGACTCCATTACATCACCACCAACTATGGAACATTCTGAGCCATCGTTTGGACAATTTACTTTTAGCATAAAACTGTCGTCCATCAGGTGACCTTTTTTAACTTTGGTAGTTTCAATTTAGTTGGTTTAGAATTATTGTTTGATGTTTTTTTCAATTTCGGTAAATTTAAATTTACAGATTGCGGCATCTGTTTAAAAACTTCATCCAATATTTTATTAAACTCCGCTGCCATGGCATTCAAAGAAAACTCTCTTCTGTTTTTTTTACCTAAACGACTAGCCTTCTTTTGTATTAGTTTTCTTTTCTTATGAAAAGTTCTAATCTTTCTAACTACATCAGCCGGATTTACATCAAACCAACTTGATTTTTCTAAGATGATTGGTTTCCAAACAGCAGACTTCGGAACTTCTTTTAGAAATCCATCAATTAACATAGATTCTGAATCTGTTAGAAAGTCAAGGTGACCACTCCATTTGGTAGCAATTACAGGTAAGTCACAACAACTAGCTTCTAACATTGGTCTTCCAAATCCTTCACCATGAGTACAAGTAATAAAAGCACCAATCTTTGGATGATTATAAAGTGTTGACATTTCATCAATAGTAAAGTCACCGTGTATTAAATAAATATTCGGTAAATCAACCCCCTTAAACATATCCTTAACTTGTTGTATTTTCTTTTTGGTATCATGTCGGTCAAGCAAACTAAAATTAGCACCGTTAGTTTTTAAAACTAATGCTGGTGGATTTTTTATATTAGCAAATGATTTTAAAAAAGATTTTATTAAAACCCCTATATTTTTTCTATCTTCTCCAAAACCACCTTTTCCCCATTGTCCAACATGAAGATAAGCAAATTCCTCTTTAATAAGATTATCTAAATCTTCATACACATTTTTTTCTAACTCATGTTTTTGTTTAGGACGATACACATCAGTATCAATCCCTTCAAAAAGAACCTGAATGGGTTTTTCATTTTTTATTATAGCAACCTTTTGTTTTTGACCATTTGGTAAGTCTTGCATTTTGTCATAAGTGGAAGTAATAAAACTATTTTGTGTAAATTTAGACGGCACTATATTTAGATTCATACGATTCATACCTTCTAAAAACTCAGGCGAAACAATGTTAGTTTCCACACCAGCAGTTATACCAATGTTAAATTTTGCACCAGTGGCAAATTCATTTGGTATCCTAATATCAATTAAAACATCCGGCTGTCCCTTTACCTCTTCTTGTCTGATAAATTTATCCAACAACTTTTTGTGTCTTGGAACTTCAGGTCTTAGATGATTTCTTGGTGTATTTCCCCAATTAACATCAATACATTTAATATCTAAATCTTCTCTATCCATTATAGAGTAAAAAATAGAACGAGCGTGGTCACCGTAACCACTACGAGTATTGAAAGGTGCAATCATTAACACATTTCGTTTCATACTGCCTCCATATAATATTTAGGTTGTGGTTTCCATTTTTCAAAAGCTTTATTCATAGAGTCAATAAAGTTTTGTCCCATAGCTTTTGATGTCATCATATTTTCTTTACAAAAATCTGTTCCTATTAAACCTAGTCTTTTTCTCTGTTCTCTACCCATATCGTATAATTTTCTTAATTGAACGGCAGCATCTTCTGGCTGACATCTATCATCCCAAATATATGGCGTTGGTGGTGAGCCTTGTAGTGACCTATTAGATGGGAATACAGGTAAAGCCCACTCACCATGATTTTTATAATCACCTTTGTGATTTGAACCTAATTCAATATAATCATCTGGCGTCAATAGATTTCCATCATTACCTCTAAATCCACATTGGTCTTGTAATCCACCAGTAACATTCACAATAATTGGTGTGCCAACTGTGAGTGCTTCGGCACTACCCAAACCAAATCCCTCATTACTAGCAAGGTTAATGTAAACATCAGCAGAGTTAAATAATAGATTCATTTCAACATCGTTGAATGGTCTTTTTTCGGTATTATAAGTAAAACAAATATCGTACTCAGGTATCAAATGCCTATGAACTCTCGGTAAATCAGTTCCATTATCATCGCTTGGTTGACAATGGAATATTAACACACACTCTCTTTGTTGTTCCGGCGTTAATTTGTCCATGAAGTATTTATAAGCGAGTAAAACATCACCTGGTTGTTTTCTACGAATATTTCTATTACTGTAAAGTATTTTAAACTTTTTATCTGATAAACCATGTTTAGAATCAAAATCTAATAAAGAAACATCATCATCTTCTACTTTTTTGAATCTTCTATCTGATATCCCATGTGGAACATATGTTACTTGCCAATCCTCATAGTTTGGTAATAGTCGTTTATTTATACCGTAAGTTTGTTTTGAAATAGCCATAAGCAAATCACAACTACGATAATAATTTCTATTGTATTGTGGATCTGGTAAATCATCCCAAATGTTATAATAGAATATAGGCATAGTGCGTCTAATTTCTGATTCCATGTTGTAAAACCAAATCCAAAAACGAGGATCAGTATAATGGAGTATAGCATCTGGTTTTTCTAAGTTCATCACTTCTCTAAGTATAAACTCATTACCATACCCATCAACTGGATATATTTTTAAATATCCATCTTTGATACCAAATTCCTCAAGTCCTTGAGACATGTCAATTATTTTTCCATTGTCAGGATGTTTTATTGCACCACCAATTTGAACCCAATCGTATTCATTTAGTGTTTCAAAAACGATGTCTTTAGATACAGTAGCTACACCACTATGCATCCTTAAATCATCCGACATTAATAATATTTTTTTCTTAGCCATTTATCAACTTCCTTACATCGTCTCCTTGATAATCATTCGGAAAGTATTTATTTAAAACACTTAATTTATCATCATATTCGGCGATAATTTTTAACTCTTTTTCTATAGTGTCCATTATATCAGCATGTTCTGCTACACCAACGGAATTATGTAAAATGTTCTCAACATTTATACGGTGTTTTTCTATGTGTGCTTCAAAGTGCATTTTACTCGCTTTGATTAGTTCTTCTCTCATTAGAATTGACTCCCACTTATATGAAGTCGGTCATAAGTTTCTATTTGCTCTTGTATTGAATTATCATGTATGTATTGGTGAATAGAACGATTGACTAACTTCTGTAAATTCATTGATGAGTTGACTGTCTTAAATTTAAAATCTTCGTATAAGGACTTTAGAATTTTAACAGAGGTCAACTTCGTTAAAGTTTCTTTTTTCATAACCAATTCCTCGTTAATAACTATATATATAAATATATGTATTAATTAATAACAAGAGTTTTTTTTCCAAATTTTTTAGCATAATTTATGGTTGATACAGAACCTGGTGATTCAACTCCTCT
>CEUT01032578.1_pt1 | contig 16341 bp, 12 predicted proteins | sample 531401 | NCBI WGS metagenome assembly CEUT01 (sample SAMEA2622821, study PRJEB7988) | marine metagenome | biome: marine biome (ENVO:00000447); feature: surface water layer (ENVO:00002042); material: "saline water (ENVO:00002010), including plankton (ENVO:xxxxxxxx)" | depth 5 m | reverse complement strand
CCTATTTTGATTTTAATATCTTCAGTTACTAAAGATTTATCTAAATACTCTTCTACAACCTCTCTAACTACATCCCCTATCTCTTCTCTAACTATTTGTCTAATATCATTAGTTTCATAATTAGGTGTAGGTGTTGGTAATGGTTGTTGTGTGGGTACACTTTCATTTACTAAATCTTGTACATCCGCCAATTCAAAAGTATGATTAGGAGACTCAGGAATCTCTATTGGGTTGTTTACCATTGCGTCTAATACTTCTTTAGGCATTTTAGATGTTTTTAAGTTTCTATATTGTCCCCCTTGTGGTGCAACTGATCTTGTTACCCCTTTACTATGTTTATTAATAAAATTTTCTGTTAGATTAGGAACTTCTTTCTCAATGTTTGTAGATGTCGGTGTATTACCATTGGAAGTAGTTCCGTGATTTTCTTCTGCCTTTTGCATCACTGCCCTAGATCTACTTAATATGTCTGCTAATTTATTTGCGTTACTCATAATTAATCAAATTGTGTTATATTATATATTTTTATCATATCTTTATCACCAGTAGGGTTAAATAATGGTTTAGCCTCGTTAAATGTACCACCTAATGTTCTTAAATTTTGCATTCTATCAACCCTAAACAATTTCCATCCTGGTTGTATAGTTTTAGTATCTCCACCTACTTGGTAAACTCTAACTACATCATTTCCTGCTTTCGAAACACCATAACAATACATTTGTATCCATCTTCTACCTTTTCCTCCTGGATCTTCTTCATCATCATAATTTAATTCCATGATTCTTCGCTTAAACATACCATTCATTATGTCGCCCCTACTAGCAACTTCTAATATAAGACTTTCTGCTAAATTGTAAAGTTTCATAAATTAATAATTATTCTTAATTAATTATTATTTTGGTTTTGTCCACTAATATAATCAGGATAATAAGGTTTGTTAGGTCCATAACCGTTTGGTCCTGTAGTTGATCCATACTTAGCTTCGTTTTTCGCTATTAATTGATTTCTACCAGTTCCTGGTTCAGATGGGTTACCGTTTATATCAATATCAGTACCCCCTTCAGTGGTATTAATTAAATCACTATTTCCACCTGTACCTTTACCTTTATCATCTCCGTCACTCATTGCGTTAGGAACACCTTCACCATATTTTTTACCATCTGAGTTTTGGTATTCATTTACTCGTAAATTATCTACTCTAAATTTTTCACCTAATTCTTCTAATTTTGTTGGCATAATTTTATATTTTTGATTTATATGTTATTAATTCTTTTATTTTTTCTACTTCTTCATAAACTGGTTTACCTCTTTCTATTTGTCCACTTATATCTTTATGTAGTTTTGGTAGTTTAATTTGTATAGTGTCTCTATTAACTTTATTTACATTTTTATTATGTGTTTTAATAAACTGATTAGATAATCCTGTTTTACTTTTAATTTCTTTTGGTTTTTTAATTGCTTCTCTTTCTTTATTGAGTGTAGACTCAACCCAATTATTCATAGTTTTACCACCATTTAATCTATACTCCATGTCTTTATAATCACCATCGAAAGAATCAAACCAATTTTTAATTCTCTTCATTTGAGCGTATTCTATTTTTTTAACTTCTAAAATACCTCTTGCCCTTTTATAACCTTCAGATGGTTTACCATCTTTATTTAAAGATTCATAAGTTTTAACCGCATTAGATAAACAATTAAGTACATAGTCTGGACAATTCCAATACTTACCTCTCAATTCACTATTACCACCTTTATTATTCTTTCGATTCGCCATATTTTATTTTATCCCCTAATATTTCTTTATGTTTATCACTTAATTCACTTATCGAAACATTTTTTAATAAATGATTTAAAATAATTGCTAATTCTTCTCCGTTAATATCTTCTTTTTCAATTAAATCTAATAATAAATTTAATTTTCTAATAACCATAGGTTTTTCAAAAGTTCTCTTTAATTCAACTATATCCGCAATCTCCACATCATCACCCACTAAATCTTGTTCGTTAGTTTTTTTAACCATACCTTTATCATCTTTTTTAGATAAAAACATTTCGTCAACTAAACCTTTCATTTTTTCTTCACTTAAATAGTCAAAATTAAATTCTGTATCATAAGGTAAAGAATAACTTGCCCAATCTTCCGAAGGATTTAAATCATAATTTGGTGCTTTTGGTTTATAAAAGTGTTTAGTAATATCTTTTTTTGCAAATTTTCTTCCTCTCTCTCTATCATCTCTACTATATTTTTTCTTAGAAGAATGAAATGCATCTAAATCTTGTAAAGACTCAGGTGATATATCCTCATCCATTAAAGTTGTTTTAGTGTCGCCAGTTGATTCTTCTTCATTTACCACATAACTATAATTAATACCGTAATAAGGTCCACCATAAATAAAATATGCTTCAGGACCTTGTGTTGCTCCTCTAACAAAATCATCAGTAGTTTTTTTAGATTTAATAACTGAAGGAGTTGCCTTGTAATTATCATTTCTATCTATCATAGAACCATCTACATCAATTAATTCATTAATTTCTTCTTCTTTCATTTCATTAATATATTTATCAATGTCGGACTTTTTATATGTTTTATTCATCTTTAAAGTTTTTTATATAAATATAACAGAAAACTAAATATTTATTATTAAAGTATAAAATATGGCTCAATGTAAAACTAAATATACAACTTTATTAGATTTATCTAGACAAGCAAAAGTAATAACTGGTGATACTGCTTGTTTTGATGGTAAAATTCAGGCGGGTATACCGTTTAGTGGTTACCCAACAGGTGTAGATTTAACGACTGTAGTAGAAACTGGTATAATAGATGGGGAAAATGCAATTTTATCTGGTAATAGTGTAACTACTTTATTTGATGTTGCTAATCCCATATCACCTAATTACTCCACTATTTTTAGTGGTGCGACATATAGTGGAAAAACTTGGACTAATCCTGTTTTTTCTGCAAATACAACATTTTTAAGTTTACCAATAACACCTTTAAGTGCAGAAACACAGACGACACCAATATCTTGGACATTAACACAAACTGGTATGACTGGTGACTATGTTATTGGTACAGAATATACTGGTTATAGTGTAAGCTATAATTTTACAATAAACAATTTAGGTGATTCTATAACTGGTTTAACAGGTGCAGTTCAAGTAGCGTATTCTGCACAAAGTTTAGACTATAAAGGTCCTTTAGATTACATTAGTAGTAAAGAAAATATTACGGTAGAAAATAAATTAATCACTAATAAATTACAAGTTACACATGGAGCTGACGCATCGACTATTGGTTATGTTTTAAAACAATCAGATAGTGAAGGAAATGTAGAATGGGGTCCAGATACAAGTGGTAGCACATCTAATTTTACTGGAAACACATCAGGTAATTGTATTAATGATTTATGGGTAAATAATATTAGTGGTTGTACAACTGATGATTTAAATATTGGTAGTTCTTCTGGAAATAGAATTAACCTAACTAGTGATCGAATAGCGTTTTTCAGTGAAGACGTAGTGGTAAGGAAAGATTATAATGATATAACTGTTTTAGAAGTTAGAAATACAGATACTGGCGCAGAAGCTAGAGCTTCTTTGGGTTTCGCAGCAACTGGATTAGGTGGGGTTATAACTAACGGTGTTTTAACATATATAGGTGAAAATTTTAATTCGGTAGGTACATTTCAAGGACAATACTTACCAAACTCACTTAATTTAACTACGGGTGGTGGTGCACCAGCGGATAGAGCAAATATTAATATTGGTCCTAGATCAACTACTGGAGAAACAAGATTTTTTAGTGGTGGTGATAATTTTGACAACTCAACTTACTTAGGTAAATTTTCTCCTGATGGTTTATATGTAAAAGGAAATGTTGGTATTGGGACGGATACACCTTTAAGTAAAATACACGTAGACGGTAATATATTAGTTGCCAACCAATCTGGGTCAGCTCAACTAACATTAAGTGGTAGTGGGGTGTCAGATGCGGCAATTAATTTTGATAATACCGGTTCTGCCACACCATTCTCACAAATAGTTGGACAAACCTTTGGGGCGGGATCATCAGGTAATATAGAATTCAATACTAATCCAGGTGCTGGTTTAACAAAACGTATGACAATATCTACTGGAGGTAGGGTAGGAATTGGTAATATTAATAATAATGATATTGAACAGAAATTACATGTTGATGAAGGTAATTTATTAGTTGATTTTACAAATGCGAAGTTTAGTACTGATTTATCGGGTGTATCACCTATAACTAGAATAAGTGCGAAGACTAGTAACAATTTAGTTTCTATGGGTGTATCCACACCTGGTGCTGGTGGTATGAGTTTGGGTTGTAGAGGTTTAACTGAACCTACTTTTGGTGGGTATGGAAAACAAGGTGACGGTTATATTTATTCTTCTATGGATCAAAATGGGTTGAACATTATTAGTCAACCAACAAGTCCACAAACAACGGAAGATTATGTTAGGTTTTATGTAGGACAAAATAATGGTGCGGAAGGTACTGCAGATTTACATATACAAGGTAGTGGTGTAACTAGAGGTTATATAGGTATTCAGACAGAAACCCCTACTACTGAATTGGATGTAAATGGTGATGTTAATATTAGTGGGACTTTAACTGTAGGTACTCAAATAATAGGTGGCACTACTACTGTAGATTCTTCTACTGATCCTAATGTAAATAATGTAGATGTAGTATTTTACACTGCAACTGCAGGTGGCGGTACAATAACTTTAAATAGTAATATGAATGTGGCAGGAAAAAAGATTACGTTAATAAGAACCTCAACAGTAAACTCTGCTACTTTATCAGGAAGTGGAGGTGCACAAATTAACGGATCACTTACTGAATCTTTACCTGTAACAGTTAACTCAGTAGTATCATGTATAAGTGACGGTACGGATTGGTATTGTTATGAAAATAACGTATTATAATTATGAGTAATATTAACCAAAATAATTTCAATAATTGTATGAATTTACAATTAAGTAATTCTGATTATTGGGATTTGTTTATATGTAATGATTGTGGATGTGGACTAGATCATGATTTTATTTTAGATGAATGTTTAATTGTAGATATTAATATTGATTCAGATGAATGTGTTACAGAAAAAACATTATGTAGTTTAGTTGGTTGGACAGGAGATACGTGTTTTGAATCTTTGTCTATACCTAAAAGTGGTGTTACATTAAATGATATTGGATTAACAGGTATTGATAATGGATTCATTACATATAATTGTAATTCTTCTACCACAGGAAGTACTTTTATTGATACCTATACTGGATCATCGATAACTATATCTTCTGCAGATACTAAATTTTGTTTTACTAGAGTAAGTGGTTGTACCTATGATTATACATATAATTTTGTATCGTCTGCAAATACTGTAGGTAGGTATGTTGAATTGTGTGGTGGTTTTTATCAAGGATTCTTTAAATTATCTGATAGAACATTTTTTAAAAATATTTCTGATAATATGTTTGTTTGGCCGATGGAATGGTTTAATTGTCCACCATCTTGTGACACTGGTGATACTAAAACAGTAACTGTAGATTGTAGTTGTAATAGTAATAACAATTCTATTTTTATACCGGGAAGTGAAGATGATTGTTTAAATAGTAATAACCCACCTTGTAATGGCGAATTAAATCCTAAAAAATCTTATAGGTGTTATAAAGAAGAGAAACCCATTGACTGGAATTATCAAATATTACCTACTCGTTATGAAAAAGGGTGGACTGCAGAATTTTGGTTAAGAAAAAATACTACCATATGTAGTGGTATAACCGCAACAACATTAAATGATATATACCCTAATAACAAAGGTTTATTTTATTATATGGGTACTAGATCAGAAAATAAGTTTTGGGATGTATTCAGTGGTGAAACTGGACACACAACTACTTCAGGTTACCCATTATCACCACCTAAAGAGGTAAATGAAGAATTATTAAACAATCCGTTTTTAGTATATCAACCACAAGGTGAATGTTGTTATAGTGGTGTGACATGTGTTAACAAAGACGAAAGAGATAAAAATTTAGATATTGTAGATAATGCATTAGGATTTAGAATAAAAGATGATGGTTCTATAGGTTATAGATCATTAAGTGTAAGTGGTGAATGTGTTACTGTAACTTCTAAAACAAATACTGATTGTTGTGAAGATTGTGATTCTGATTGTTGTAAATGTATTAAAACAGGAAGTACTACAACAGAAAAATATATAACCGGTGTGACTATTAATGAAGAATATTCAGAACCTAATATTATTCCAGATAATGAATGGTTTATGTTAAGTATTAGGTTTTGTGCGTACGAAGGATATGAATTAGAAGAAATGAAGAACATACCTAGACGTAAAGGTAGGTTAGACTTTTTTGTTAACGGATATTTAAAATATTCTATAAACGACTTTGATGAATTTATATTTAAAGATTTAATTGAATATAGAGAAAAACAAGAAGGTGTACCATTTAATTATAGTTTAGGTGGTGGAACACAAGGTTTAATAGAATCTAACACAATAGGTGGCCCAGATGAGTTAGACAATAATTTAATAATACAAAATAATTTTGCAGGAACGTTTATCGGTGACATTTCTAGATTTAGATTATATGAGTGTTGTTTAGATATAACAACCATTAGATATAGATTCAAAGAACTATGTTTAAACTATGGTATTTGTCCACAAGAACTTATATGTTATATTCTTTCGGAACAAGATAATATTATTTCTAGTGAAGATGGTGATGATTTCTTAGTGTGGTGTAGTGAATAATAAAAATATTAACATATTTATATAAAAAAGAAAAAATAAAATGGGATTTCCAAAAAAAATAAGTCAATTTCCAATTAATCCAGATTTAACGGGTCAGGATTTATTAGTAACAGTTAATGAGTTTGATGTCACTAGTAGAATCAATTTACAACAATTGAGAGATTTTGTTATAGATGGTAAAGATAATACATTTGTAACTGGTGGTACAGTAACAGAGGAAGCAGAATTAATATTATTTAGAAATGATGGGTTATCTTTTACTATTGATTTAAATCCTGCATTATCAAATACAATTACCGGAGCAGAAAATATTCCTGGAGGTGAAGGACTTATATATTCAGGAAAAACCAACAACGAATTATTACTTAGAAGTATAAGTGGGGGTGAAAATGTAATAGTAGAAACATTAGGTAATACTATACAAATTGGTGTTGAGATTCCTCCAGATACCAATACTTTTGTCACAGGTTTTACCTATAATGGAAATATTAATAGGTTCACTATTACAGATAATCAAAATAATAGTTATGATGCAACAATAAACTTTACACAAAATTTAAATGTTAAACGGAATCTTAATATAAGTGGGACAACGGGAGATGCACCTGAAATTACATTCGAAACATCTAGTAGTACACTTTCAAAAATTGAAAGTCAGTCCTTTGGTGGTGCCGCGTCAGGTAATTTAGAATTTTATACTTACCCAAATGCAATAAGCGGTCTTGTTAAAAGAATGACTATTGGTACACATGGAAGGGTAGGGATTGGAAGAATGGGGAATAATGATATTACTAATACATTACACGTTAGTGGATCAACTAGAATTACAGATTCGTTATTTTTAGAAAACGTTGGTCCAAATGCGGAACCAATAATTGCAAATTTGGTTTTGAATTCTGAGGGTAAAGTAGTTAGTGGTACTACAACTGATAATAATACTTTTATCACAGGAACATCTTTAAATAGTACCATATATACTATTAACCAAAATGATGGCACATCATTTTCTACTGATTTTGATTCAATAGTAAGTGGTAAATTAGACACAGATATTTTTAACAGTTATAGTGCTCTTACTGAAATGTTAATAGAAACTAAATTGGACACTAGTACTTTTGACTCTTATACTGCAAATACTTCAGACATTTATGTTAGTGGTGGTACGTTAAGTGGTACTGACTTAATTTTAGAAAGAACAGATGACGATACTGTAAATATTGATTTAAGTGCACTTAGTGGTGTAACACAAAACAGTTTTGTTACTGGATTTACATACAATAATAAAAATAATCTTACTATAAGTAGAAATGATGGGTTAGGTGATATAAGTACCAACTTATCTGAAATGAGTGGATTAACAATTAATGGTGATTTAACTGTAACGGGTGATACACAAATAGATGGTAGATTAACGGTTGAAGATCAAACATGGTTTAAAGGATCTCCAATCACTTTTGGTAATTCTTTTGCCGATTCTATAGATTTTACTGGTAGAATTAATGGGAATTTTGTACCAGTAAATGATAATACATCAGATATGGGTAAACCAACTACCCTTTCTGCACAAAAATATTGGCGTAATTTTTATGTTTATAATATTACGGGAGGAACATTAAATTTATTTAATACACCTACACTTAATAATAGTGGTAATGAAATTTTAGTTAGAAATACAACTACAGGACAAATAGACTATAGAGATGTAACTACATTATCTGGAAGTCCCACAGATAGTTTTGTAACGGGATTAACATATAATTCTACATCTAATACTGTTACATTAACACAAAATGAAAGTGGTCCAACTCAATCAGTAGTTATTGATTCTTTCAGTGGTATAACTTTAAATGGTCCTACAAGTATTAATGGTAATACTATTGTTGATGGTGATGTTTTAATAACTAAAAATGTTGTAATCTTAGGTACTGCAACCACAATTAATTCATCTACTTTCTCGGTAGATGATAATATTATAACACTTAATGCTAATGCAACTGGAAGTACAGTACCATTACCTATTGATAGTGGTATTGATATATTAAGGAATTCTGGTGATACTGCGGTATTATTATGGGAAGAACTAAATGGTTATTGGGCGGCAGGTTTATCAGGCGCAACAGAACCACTTATAGTAAACGGTAATAATTTAGGTGGTGGTACAAGTGTATTTAAACAAAGAAATGAAAATGTTTTAGATTTTAATACATTATCTGGAGGTACTAATGTAACTTTAACTTCAGTAGGTAATATAGTTAGGTTCGATGTTCCAGATAATACAAATACTTTTATTACTGGTGCAACATTAAATGGTAATACATTAGAAATAGAAAGAAACGATGGGGTAGATGTACCAGTAGATTTAACTTCACTCATAAGTGGTAAATTAGATATTAGTAGTTTTGATTCATATACTGCAAATACCTTAGATATATATGTTAGTGGTGGTACGTTAAGTGGTACTGATTTAGAATTAAATAGGACTGATGGTGGTGTAGTAACAATTGATTTAAGCGCATTAAGTGGTGTAACACAAAACACTTTCGTAACTGGTTTTACCTATAATGATAATAATGTTCTTTCTATCAAAGATAATGAAAATAATATTTACTCTACCATTGTAAATGAAATGAGTGGATTAACTATTAATGGTGAACTAAACGTTACTGATAATAGTTATTTAAATTTTATTACAGGACATACAACTTATTTAATAGGTGAAAATAATACTGGTGGTGGATCACGAACATCATTAACACCTACCCTCACAATATTTGACAATCCTGGAACTGGCGGTGGATCACAAAATTACGCAGGACCAAATTTAAGATTTAGTGATAATGGAAATATTGGGGATATTTTTTATAGATATAATGGTGGTGGAAACTTATTAAGTAACGCCTTTAATTTTATAAGTGATGGTGGTTTTAATTTTATTGCTGAAGGTGATAACGGAAGTCCTTCACTGAGTGATGGACCTTATTTTAGAATCACAAAAGGACAATCTTCTTTATTGATATATGATGACACTACCAGACCTAGAACAGATGTAAAAATTACCAATTCTAATGGAGGTACTGCATATAGTAGATTAGGTGTGGGTGCACAAAATGATTATTGGTATATTGAGGCAGATGATGTAGATACTCCAATGCATATTGGTTATGATGATAACGGTGTAGATACAAATGTACTTACTTTTGAAAAAAGTGATGGGTTATTAGAAGGTTCATTAGAAATTACTAGTGGTTTAACCGCAGATACCATATCAATAAGTAACACACCTACACTAGATAATAGTGGTACTCAAATGTTAATTAGAAATATATCTACTGGTGAAATAGAATATAGAGAATCTAATACTTTAGGTAGTTTAACAGGTGGGACAAACTTAACAACAACAGGTATATTCGCCCAAACAAATGGAAAAAATTTAGAATTTAAAGGAATACAATCAAGTGGTGGGACAGTAACTATTACCAGTGACGCAAATACAGTTAATTTAGAAAGTACATCTTCTGGTGGTAACACCGTAAATAGTGCAACCAAAGTATTTAATTGGTTTATGACAATAACATAAAATCATTATTATGGGATTAAGTACATTAAAAGGTAATTCAGGATATATCGGTATAGACAAAAGAAATTCTGTCACAGGTACTACTATAGGAAATTTATCTTTAAAAAAATTTTTTTTAGAGAGGGTTGGTGGTAACTTAGTTCCTATTATTCCACCAGGACCTTCTACTACGTTGTTTGAGGATGATTTTTCTACCAATAATTTAAATAAGTGGACTGTTGTTAATGGTGCACAACCTAGTGTGTGGATAGTTGGTTCTAATGTACTTGCATCTACTGGTGCTGCCGTTACTGTACCTTCAGGTTCTACATACTCCGCATATATTTCTAGTAACGGATCTTCAAATGTGTATACAACCAATAGTGATTCTCATATATATTTTGATTTTGATATTCCTGAAAATACAACTAGTTTGACTTTACAATTTGATTGGTTATGTTATGGAGAAAGAACTTCAGGATTTAACGATTGGGATTTTGGTTATTTAACCTTCGCCGATCCAACTTTATTTACACCAGTTGCTGGTACTTTTTATGGACAAAGTGGTTCTGGATATGAAAGAGTAGTAGGTTCAAACACTGCAGATAATTTAGATAGTGGTAAATTTACTGGAGACGGTACAAGTGCTAGATCTTCTAATACTGCTAAGAATTCATTTGTTTATGAAAATATAACTTTAGATAATACAGAAATATCTACAGGAAGTTTATGGTGTGACAATTGTACTAGAAGAATCGTATTTAGTTGGGTTTCTGACGGTAGTGTGATAGATGATCCTTCTTGGTCAATTGCTAATGTAAAATTAACATATAATTTATAAAATATGAGTAAAAAAGGAAATAGTGGTTATAGTGGTATCGATAAGAGATTTGGTACGGGTGGTGTTAATGTAAAAGGTAATATCGGTGACTACCAGCACTTTTTAGAAAGGTTAGAAGGTAGGTTCGAACCCATAGGTGACGTTCCAGACCCTAAAGTGTGGTATGATGCGGATTCAGATAATATTACAACTGTAACATATTTAGGTAGTGAAAGAGTAGTAACTTGGTCAGATAAAAGTGGTAACGGAATAAATGCAACTAATACGGGTAGTAATGTAGATAAACCATTTTATGATGAATCTGATCCCGATTTTAATGATTTACCTTCAGTTGCTTTTGGAACTAATGATTTTTTAGAAACTGCAGATGATAGTCAATTAGATGTTAATGGAACTGGTGGTTTTACGGTATATGTAGTTTTTGATTTTGATTCTACACCAGGTGCATTTAGTATGTTAACAACTAGAACTAATGGTACTTCTTGGACACAAGGTTGGGGAATTTTATTTTATAATAATAATATTAGGTTTTGGGTAAACGATTGGAGTCCAGATGATATAACAGAAGGTGCATATGTAGAAATACCTGAAGTTACTTCTGTATTTGGACCACATATATATAAGTTTCATTATAACCAAACAACTATTACAGGACAAGTCTATGGGTACTCTGCAGATTCGGATACGGAATCTTATAGTGATCCAGTAATTGATGCTTCGAGTGGTATTGAGTTAGCAAGAGGAAATAATAGTGCTTATGATATAAATGGTTCAATTGCAGAATATATGTTTTATACTAGACCACTTAATAATAATGAACAAACTGCAGTAGAAGAGTACTTATCTGCTAAATATAACATAAGTTTAACATAATAGATAAAAAAGATTACTTTATTTAAAAATAGTATATTTATATAAAAAAGAGAAATGGAATATTTAAGTACAGGAGAACAATTAGGGACAGGTTATACAACGGTATTAAGTGCAACCACAACTACTAAAAATTTAGTTAAATCTATTCATGTTACTAATATTAGTGGTGACACATCACTTTATTTACAATGGTATGATGACTCTAAAGGAAACACTTTATCATTAGCGCATAACGTAACAATTCCAGCTTCCTCTTCATTTCAAGTATTAGATGGTACTTTTGTTTTAGATAACGATGATTATATTCAAGCAAAATCAACAAACTTAAATAATTTAGATATTAGTATATCCTATCTTAACATTGATAATAGCGAAGGATAAAAAAAAATTTTTATTATTCTAAATATTCTCATATTATTAGATATTTATAATCAAACAATATTTAACAATGAGAATACCTAAACGGATAGTTCAATTACCTAGAAACGCAAATCTCCATAGAGATGATGTTTTAGCGATTGTTGATCAAAATAATAGAACATCTAAAATTTCTTTATTACAATTAGCAGAATTTTTAAGTGGTACTAGTCAAACATTGGCGGCAGGAAATGATTATGTTACGCAAGGTGAATACAACGATGAATCAAAAGAAATAATTTTATCGAGAAATGATGGTGCACAAATAAAAATTACTGGTTTTACAGGTGGACAAGATTTGTATACTAATGAAACACCAGTTCCAGAAAAAGTTGGTGGTGTTGAGGAGGGTACTACATTTCTTAATAAAACAATGGAGGAAGTTTTTAATATGTTGTTTTATCCTACATTAGAACCTGAAAGTATCCCACACTCTACTAGTTTAAATCTTAACCATACTGGACTTAGGGAAGTTGGTACAATATTAGATTTAGAATTTACTAATACTGCAGGTGGTGGTTCTTGGACACAAGATTGGCAAGGAACTAATTTACAACCTGATAATTTTGCTGGTGAGGCACTATCAGCAAAAATAGAATATACCGGAGATGGGTCTTTTAGTAATATAAATAGTTTACAAATTACAGGTAAATATGGATTAGAAGATGTAGGTTATAATAATTATGAAGTAGTAGAGGGTAACCAAAGTTGGGTATTAAAAACTACTTTTGCACCCGGAGAAGAACCAATAAATAGTGATGGTGTTGTATCACAAGTAGTTAATAATTTTGGTGGGGGTGATTTAACCTCTACTAAAAGTATTATAGGTACATACCCAATATATGTCGGTATATCTTCAAGTAATAATGATTTTGAACATATTATTAATGGTAGTGAAAATTATTTAGGGGGGGTATCTAATCCAGGATTAACTAATTTTAATGCTACAGATATTAACTTTTCACAATCGTGGGGTGAAACAGGATTAAGTGGGACAGATCCAAATGCGGTTAGACATAGAGTGGCAATACCAACGGTATTTGGTTCACCGTCTTTTAAACAAGTTACTGCACAAGGTACTTACTTACCTGATACTGCTTGGGGTAGTGACGGTACAAAAAATAATCTTCATAATACGGGTATAGAATATACTATTTATATAAAAAATAAACCAGCACTTGCAGAAGGAGATCCAGAATTTCCATCAGGAAGCGGTAATTATAAATCAAAATATAAAATATCTTTTTAAAAAAAAAATAATAAATAATAACCAAATAAAAAAAAACAAACAATTATGAGTAGAACAACAGGTGTATTTAATTTTGGTGCTAACTTCGAAATTGGATATCAAGGTCCAGTGGATGCAAGACAAGTTTGCCCAACATTAGATGATAGAGCACTTTTAACTTACACATATATCGGAATGATATGTGTTGTAACAAACGATGAAGACAGAGAAGATCCTAATAATCCAGGAGTGATTATAGGGGACGCATCCAATAATGGAATTTATCGAATGATAAACCAAATAGGTACTAATGTAGTGAACACTGATTCTGATTGGGAAAAAGTTGGTGGTGGCACTGGTGATGGTGACCCAGTAGTCGCATTTGACTATTATGATACACAAAATAAGATAGATGATGCAGTGAATGGTGGTGTTATACCATTTGCCGGTGATTTAGAAGTAAATGACTTAGTTATTACATTAGAGTCTGGAGCATATTTTATAGTAAATGTTGTAGGTGGAATTGGTGGTAATTATAATCCAGATAAACCAAATGAAACTTGGGCAGTAGATCCAGATACTGAAGTACCATTTGATATAGGTGGAATTCAACAAGGAACAACTGCAGGTTTCTTAGATGATATGCCATTCTCACAAGTATGGAATTTACTATTATTCCCTTCTCAACCACCTTCAGTTGCACCTCCAACTGCAAATATGGCTGATGAAGTATCGTCTTTTTATGAGGTAGGTACAAGTATTGATATGGCATGGAAACCGAGTCTTACTAGTTTAGGTAGTATTACAGTAAGCCCACAAGGACCCGCAGGTGTACAACCTGCACCATCTACAGGTTTATTGACTGCGAAATTTCAAGGTCCTGGATTTAATGGAGGTGCTGAAGCTGATATCTATAATCTAGCTTTAAAATCAACAATAGGTACACATAATACTATTAATATTAATAATTATACTGTAGTTGAGGGGACTCAAGAATGGAAATTTACTTATACTTTTGAGGGTGGTCCAATGCCTAAAGATAGTCAAGGTAATGATGCACCAGATAAGCAACTTAGTGATGGTGAAGTTGGTTCATCCGTTGCACACAATACGTTTGGTACGTATCCAATATATGTTGGGTTATCTTCGGGTAACAATGACTTTGAACATGCAGGAAATGCCACAGAAAATTATCCGGCAGGAACATCTAAACCTAGTTTAGGTGGTTTTAATAGATCAGGATTACATTTTTCACAAAAAGTAGGTGAAGAAGGTTTAAGTGGAACTGATCCTAACGCTATTAGACATAGAATTGCAATACCAGTGGTATTTGGTTCTCCGTCATTTTTACAAGCAACTGCAGAAGGTAATTACTTATCTGATGGGGATTGGGAAGCTGGTCCAATTAGAGACGATCTTCATAGTAGTGGAATTGAGTATCAAGTATGGATAAAAAATAAAAATGCGCTGGCTAAAGGTGATCCAGAATTACCTGCAGGAAGTGGTAGTTATAAACCGAAATATAAAGTAAGTTATTAAAAATAATAAAGAGGGTGATATTTTTATATATCACTCTCTTTTATAAAAAATAAAATATTTATTAGAAAAGTTTTAAATAAGTTATGAGTAGAACAACAGGTGTATTTAATTTTGGTGCTAATTTTGAGTTAGGGTATCAGGGTCCAATGGATGCCAGACAAGTTTGCCCAACATTAGATGATAGGTCATTATTAACTTACACATATATCGGGATGATATGTGTCGTAACAAACGATGAGGATAGAGAAGATCCGGCCAATCCAGGCGTAATAATAGGAGACGCATCCAATAATGGGTTGTATATTATGAATAAACAAATAGGGACATCAACCCCTAGTACCGATGCTGATTGGGATAAAATAGGTGATAATATAGGAGAAGGTAATCCCGTTACAGGTATTTTATACGATCAAAACACTAATAATTTAACTATAACACTTACACATGATGGGAATGGTGGTACAAATAATCCTATTGCTTATTTTACTACTATAGAAACACACCACCAACTAAGATTTGCGGCGCCAGGAATGTACTATAAAATAACAGGTGGGGATTTTCATCCTGTAATGTATGATGAAAATAATAGTGAAAATACTCAGAATCCTGATATATGGGTACAAAGAGGTATTACATATAAAATAGAAAGAACCGATAGTGATCACGGACTTAGAATAACTGAAAATAGTGATTATACTGAAAATTTCCCTAGTGGTATAAGTAGTAATATTACACAAAATGATGGACCTATCTACTGGACTATACCATATGATGCACCTGACAAATATTACTATATATGTATTTCACACTCATCAATGAAGGGTATTATAAACGTATTAGGTGCGAATGGACAACAAGGTCCACAAGGAGAACAAGGATTACAAGGTGAACAAGGATTACAAGGATTACAAGGACAACAAGGAGAACAAGGTCCTGTAGGTAATCAAGGCCCTGTAGGAGAACAAGGTCCGCAAGGAGAACAAGGATTACAAGGTGAACAAGGAGAACAAGGACCCGATGGTAATCAAGGCCCTGTAGGTAATCAAGGTCCGCAAGGTGAACAAGGTCCTGTAGG
>CEUT01025815.1_pt1 | contig 16369 bp, 6 predicted proteins | sample 531401 | NCBI WGS metagenome assembly CEUT01 (sample SAMEA2622821, study PRJEB7988) | marine metagenome | biome: marine biome (ENVO:00000447); feature: surface water layer (ENVO:00002042); material: "saline water (ENVO:00002010), including plankton (ENVO:xxxxxxxx)" | depth 5 m | reverse complement strand
CCAAGAAAAGGTGTGATGACAAGATACGCTAAGAAAATGATTAGACCAGAGTTTTATGGTAAAATCGCTATTAAAGACTTGAACTTAGTATAAGTTTAATTTTTTAATAAATTAGTTGAAAAACTCCTCATTTATTGGGGAGTTTTTCTTTTCTAATAATATTTATATATGAACTAATAAAATTATTACTAACTGTTTAGGAGAGATAAAATGGCAAAAAAATATAATATGGGTCCACCAAAAGCATATGATGACATGAAGTTTGGTAAACCAGTAAGAGATAAGGTTGCTAAAGCTTCAAAACTTGATACAGAATACAATTCATTATCAACAAAACAAAAAGCTCAATATTTAAGAGATGTTTATTACACAACAGCTTAATGAATCTTAAAATAAAACAACTTAAAGGGTGGGAAAATATCTCACCCTTTTTTGTTTTCTTGATATTTATATATGAAAGATAGTACCGTAAAAATGGAGAATAGTTTATGGCTAAAGAGTCATTCATATATGTAGATCCTACAATAAGTGATTTTACTTCAAGTGATACACCAACACCATATGGTATTTATGACAATGATGGTGCTTTTATATCGGAATCAGTTGATGTGGCAAAATATGTATCTAGAAAACTTGGACATCCAGTTATGCAATTGGAGTTTAATAGTTCGTCTATATGGGCTTGTTTTGAAGAAGCTACTTCTGATTATTCACAGCAAATAAATCATTATAATATGAAAAATTGGTTGTGGGATCATTATGGAAATTCAACAAGATTGAGTGGTTCTCAATTTGGTAATGATACAACATCATCAAGAATGGGAACTGGTTCAGTAGAACCAACTCATCCGAGAATGGGTTTAGCTTTTTCTTTATCAGAACAATATGGTGAAGCTGTGGGTGTTGGTGGAAGTACACCAATGTATTCAGGTTCTATTACTTTAACAAGTTCAAAACAAGTTTATGATTTAGAATCAGAAGCTTCTTTAGAAGCATCCAACGCTGGTGATAGATTAGAAATACAAAAAGTATTCAATCACGGACCAGCTGCTATAACAAGATTCTATGATCCATTTGCTGGTTCTTTCGACCAAAGAAGTATGTTGGATGATATGGGAATGGGTAATGTATCACCAGCAGTGACATTTGTTATGAGACCAATTCACCACGATATAACAAGAGCTAATCAAATTGAAACAAATGATAGAATTAGAAAATCTGCATATTCATTTGAATTGATAAATAATAAATTAAGAATTTTTCCTTTACCTGAAAGTGGTAGTAGTGGTGATAAAGTTTGGTTTCAGTATTATTTAAGAAGTGACAAAACAGCAACAACAGAAACTCATACTCAAGGAAAAACTTCAGACCCATCTAATGTACCATACAAATTTATTACATATAATGAAATAAATGCACCTGGTAGACAATGGATTAGAAGATATACATTAGCTTTATCAAAAGAGTTATTGGGAATCATTAGAAGTAAATATGCTTCAATGCCAATTCCAAATGGTGATGTTTCGTTAGATGGTGAAGCACTTAAAGCTGAAGGTAGAGAAGAAAAAGCTAATCTTATTGAAGAATTAAAAGAATTTTTAGATTCCGTGAGTTTAAAAGAAAAAGCAGTAGCTGAACAAGAAGTTGCAAATGCTCAACAAGAAGTATTAAATAAAGCCCCATTGGGTATTTACATAGGATAATATTATGGCAACTAAACCATTTTTCGTACCACAAAAAGAAATTAATTTAATTAATTCATTGAATGAAGAATTGATTGATGAAATTGTTGGACAATCTGTAGATATTTATAAAGTTAGTATAGATAACACAGAAGAAAATGTGTATGGTGAATCAACTACTAAATATTATGAAATTGGTTTTAGAGTGAATTGTTTAATTCAATTTGATGAACCAGAAGTGGAACAAACAGAATTTGGTGCTGACTATAATGCTAGTATAGAAATGTATTTTCAAAGAGCAAACTTGTCAAGTGGTTCATTGAATTTTTATCCTGAAGCTGGTGATATTGTAGATTGGAATGACCATTATTGGGAAATAAATGGAACAACAGAACCTCAATTGATAGCTGGACATCCAGCTTATAAGCATCAAATAAAAGCAACTGCTCATAGAAGTAGAATGTCATCATTACAAATTGAAGAGAGACCAAGATAATGGCTGTACAACAAATAACAAATAAAAGAATTATAAAGTATGATACTAAAAATCCTAATTTTAAACAACCTGAACCAGAAGAAAAAGTGGTAAATGGTAATGTTAAAGATGATGAAGATTTATATGGTGAAAGAAAACATACTTATCAACCTGACAACGGAAATCTTCAAATGAATGAATTTATGACAGGTGTGATGAATAAATTAGATGGGTTAACTGTTAATCCAGATATAGTTCAAAAAAACAGAGCAGTTGAAGTAGATATTAAAAGGTCAATTGCTATAGGAAAAGCAGATTTAAGTGATATCAAATCAGAAGAATTTAAAGGTAAAGTAATGAATAAAAAAGATAAATTAAAAGCTTTACGAAGAAACAGGAGAAAATAATATGAGTGGTTGTCCAGAAGGTATGATGCCTGCACCAGGAGGTGGTTGTATAAACGCACCAATTAAAAATAATTTAACAATGGGTAGTAGTTATAAAAGAGGTGGAAGACCAAAACCTATAAGAAAATTTGAACATGGTGGTCCTCACGCAGGAGCTAACGAATTTAGAAACAGAAGAACGAACCGAGTTGTTCCAACTGGTACTGCTTATCATGTACATCCAGATAAAGGACCTATGGAAGGTGCTGTTCACAATCCTAATATACCTGGTGGAACTGCTGGACATGATTTCTATGATAGAATAAATGGTAATGGAATGAGAAGAGGTGGAAGAACAAAACCCATTAAAAAATATCCACATGGTGGAACACATAGACCAAGAACAAGAGTTACTGGTCCTACATCTGGTATGAATATGGATGGGATAAACCAGTGTTCTATAACTTGTGCAGATCTTACACCTGCGGAATGTAACTCTATAAGTAGTTGTACAATAGGAAGTGTTCCAATTCCCGAATCACCAACTACTTGTACTGGTAATATTTCTGCAGCAGATTGTGCTTTTATACAAGGAACAAATCCTATAGGAGCTATGTCAAGAGGTGATAATAGAAGACCAAGACCTGTAACTTCAAATATAATGAGAAAAGGTGGAAGAACAAAACCTCGTAGAAGATTTGGTACAGGTGGGGGAATGCAATCAAATAGTTGTCCTCCAGGACAACATATGATGCCTGATGGAACTTGTATGTTAGATTCGGAAATGCCAAGTATGGGTGGAATGAAAAAAGGTGGTAAAATAACTCATAAACTTAGAAGAAGAAGATAAATGAATAGAGAATCAGTATGTATAAAACACAGAATGTCTGATGGAACTATAATGGATGGTCCAGTTCACGGACCAGGTCAAGAATGTATTGAATGGGCTGATGGTTACAAAAAGGGTGGTAGAGTTAAAAATCCAAGGTATAAAGGAAATGGTAGAAAAACAGCTAAACATTATAGTGCAGGTGGTTATTTAGTAGGTCCATCTCACGATGATGGTGGTATACCTGTAATTGTAGATGGGGTTGAACCCATTGAAGTAGAGGGTGGTGAATTTATCATAAATAAACAAACTGTAGATGCTTTGGGAGAAGATTTTTTACATAAACTAAATAGTACACAAACAACACATCATACCGGTGGATTTAATCAAGGTGAATTACCTTCACCAAGTAAATTCAAAGATGGTGGTAAAGTAAACAACAGGAGAAGTAATATGGCAAGAGGAAGAAGAGCGCCTCGTAGAGGTATAGCTCCCGCAAGAAGAATGAGACGCGGTGGAATGTCCACCGGAGTAAGAAAGTTTGAACACGGAGGTTCACATTGTGGAGAAGGAATGACAATGGGTGAACACGGTGGTTGTGTTCCACATGGAAATGGTGGTTATCGTAGAGGTGGAAGAGTAAGAACAAGACCTGTAAATAGAAATGTTAAAAGAAGAATGATGAGAGGTGGTAATATTAAAAAATATCCTCATGGTGGTATGCATAACTATGGTGGTGCAGGTATGAGTAGTACCACGATGGGTTCTTGTCAATCGTATAGTAGTGACATAACAAGTTGTAATTCTACACCAGGTTGTATGTACGATTATGCTAGAGAGAGATGTGTTGGGTAATCTTTGAAATCTAATATCCAAAAAATAAGACAACGAACAGTTGGAAGAATTTTAAGATATTTAAAAAGAAACAATCTTATATCAAAAATAAAAACTAAACCGATAGTTTATAAAAAGTAATTATTTTTTATTTTTTATATTTATACTTGACAAATTAATTTGAGGTAAAATGAAAAGAAAAAAACCATTTCAAAAATTACAAACTGGTGGTAGGGTTACATCCAACAATCCTTCAGAAATAGCGGGAAGAAATTCTATTAGAACAAAACCGTCTATATTTGTAGATAGACCTGTAATTAGTAAAGATGATTTAGATTGTAGTGAAGTTATCAATGACCCTCAAAATCCTGGATATACCTATAGATATGGTTGTGTACCAAAACAAAATGCTAATCAAAAAATAAAAGATTATTTTGCTGGAGTAAAACCAGATATTTCTGTTGTTGAATGTAGAAATGATAGAGATTGTGGTAATGGTGAAGTTTGTGAACAAGGACAATGTGTTCCTTTTGTTTCAGATAATACTATTCCTTCTCTTCCAGATGATATTGTTCCATTACAATGTAGAAATGATAGAGATTGTGGTATTGGTAATTTTTGTAGAAATGGTACTTGTTATCAAAGACCTGTTGACGATCCAATTATAATTGACGAAATAGGACCTCAAGAATATTATTGTAATGGTGTATGTGAAGAGATAGAACCAGGACAAGAATTTACTTGTGATAATTTAAATAGTTCAAGATATGGACAAGTTGTAAATCGTATGGAAGATTGTTATAGTGTTATGACTATGCCTGATGGTAGAAGGTGGATGACTGAAAACTTACAACAACGCCGTATTACCGATGGGATAACTCAAGCTGATGGTACACTAGGTTCTTATTTAATACCTGGTCAAGGTGGGGTTTTAGATATTACAGATGATAATTGGTCTACAACATGGAACACTTTTGGTAATAATCCAGCGATTTTATTGTTTAGTGATGATAGTATGGATTATACTACTTATTATAATTTTTGGGCTGCTGATACTTTTGGTACTTCAGAAATTGGTATTTGTCCTCCTGGATGGCATGTTCCAACATTAACAGAATATGAGACATTACTGACAGCTATTTCAAATATTCGAAATGAAGAAACTATTGGTAAAGCATTAAAAGAACAAGGTTTCTGTCCTCCAATGATTGATAATTGTGATTCTAATAATGATGGTTTTGTTGATGCTTATTGGAATCAATCTACTCAAGGAGCTATGGGTACTGATGATTTTTATTTTTCAGCTAGGGGGTATGGTTATGTTGATGCTGAAAATATTCCTCAACTTTATTCATTTAGAGAAGTTGCTGGTTTTTGGACTTCTACAAAATATGGACAACAATCGGTTGGATATGTCATAAGTGTTAGATATAATTTAGCTACAGTTCAAGTAGGATTTGATCAACACGGTGGTGCTGGTAATGCTAGTGATGGTTACAATATAAGATGTGTAGAGGGTGATATTATTACTGCTGATGATGGAGGTCCGGGTGGTGGTGATGTTTTTTCTTGGTGGGAAAGAATGGAAGATTATGTTCACTTATCTTCTTGGAATCCTGATGGTAACACATGGATACCAGCTGAAGTTTGTATTAATGATCCAAATATTCCTTGTGGTGATACTGAAGAATTTTTTCAAAGTAATTTTGATGTAAATATTAAAAGGGGTGATTTAAGAGCTGAAAATGTAAATACGAGACTTGATTGTCCTACTGGACCTGTATTTTATGATCCATCTTCTGGTGCTACAATACCATTTCCTAATCAAGGGGTTGGTGTTTCTCCAGGTGGTTGTGTAAGAACAACTTATTTAGGTCTTGATTATGATGAGATAGATATTGGTGAAAGTGAACCTATAAATGATATTGGATGTTGTGACCTTGTTTTACAAGTTTATGGTCTTCAACAATCTTATTCTATAAATGAAGGTAGTTTACATAATTGTTTTTATACAGATGGTATTTGGAAATACCAATGTGGTGGTTGTAGTTGTCCAACAACACCTAATGCTTTTTCGGTTGTTTATCCAGCATATCATTTCTATAACAATCCAGCTAATTGGGAACATCCTACTGGTTGGATTGGTGACGAGGAAGGTTCATGGGATGGTAGTGAATTACCTCAATATGTTGATGGGTATCAATTTGGTGGTACATTAGAAAGTGGTGGTTCTGCTGAATCTATAGGTCCTTCTTGTCCTGATTTAATGTGTGTTGGTGGAACATACAATGGTATGTATTGTAGTGGTGATAATTTTTATGGTGTGGATGAAGGAACTTGTTCAGGTGGAGGTGGTACTTGTTTAAATGGTAGTGGTTGTAGTTGGGGATTTAAACAATATCCAGCAGGAGCTGTTTATGCTGCTGGTTGGAATGGTAATGATTATAGTTGTTGTCCAGGTTGTCAAACACCAGCTACTACTCCTAATGGTACTATAGATGGTAGTTGTATAAATGACTTTACAAGTATTGATAAATCTGAATTAAATTGGGCAGATTATGGTTGGAATTATAGTATGGTTGGGTGGCGTGACTATAATTGGCAGACACCTAATTATATAGCAGGTGAAAATTGGGTAGCATCTGAAGCGTCTTGGGAAGAATGGGCAGTAGGAATATGTGGTGTGAGTCACGAAGTATGTTTACCTACATCTGGTTGGCCTCCCACACCTGAAATAGATTGTGAAGCTGTTTCATTTGAAGATTGTCCTGATTTTGAAGTAGGTGATTCTCAAGGTGATATAAGTGATGAGTATTGTTATTATCCAAATGATGGTATTTCTCCAGGTGGATGTTGTGGTAAAGATATAATAAATCAAAAATGTATATATAAAGGTTGTCAAGTATACGAAGATTGTATGACAACAATGATGGAAAGATTTGGACAAGATTGGTGTGTAGAAAATTGTCAAGATGTAGAATTATTATCAGGTACATTAAAATACCCATCAAGTGAATTTCTAATAGGTGAAGGTTTTGCATATAACCTTGATACTAATGAATTAACTTTATGTTTATCCGACTCGGATGGTGATGGTATATGTGATGTTGGTGAAGAAGAAGGTTTTGAAGATTGTCCGACAAATCATTTTGATTGTAATTTAGATTGTTGTGACCCAACTGGTCAAGGTGCTTTTGGATATCCTGACTGTGCGATAACTGATGATTGTGGTGCTTGTGTTTTAGGACAAACTGGATTATTGGAAAATTATTTGGATGTTGGTTGTGGTTGTTATGGTAATAATACTCAAGGACCAAATTCAGTCTTATATTATTTAGATAGTGATGATGATTTATTAGGAGATCCAACTAATTCAATATCAGTTTGTATGCAAGGTGGTCAGGGTTGTCTTGATTCTGATACCGATGGAGTTTGTGATGATGGTGTAAAAATAACATCAAATACAAATTTAAATTCTTATCTTCTTCATCCTGATTATGTAGGAAATCCAGATGATGCTAATTTGAGTTATGATAGTGAGTTTGGTGATCCTAATCCAGATACTACAATTGGAGGTGATACTTGTGCTTCTAATACAGTAGGTTGTAATGGTTGTTGTTCTGACGACCAAACTACTTATCCTGATTTACCTGTTTGTGGTACATTTGATGCTTGTGGAAATTGTGTTCCACAACAAGATAATCCTGGTTTATATTGTACTGGAACAGGTTTTATAACATGTGGTGATGGTATTGTTGCTGATGGTATAGATTTAAAAGACAGTCCATATATAATGGCTGGCTGTGATGGTTTCTGTTGTTCACAAGGAGTCGGTTTAATATTAGAACCAACAACAAACAAAAATTTTTATGATACTTGTCATACATTTGATTATTTTTATCAAGATACAGATGGTGATGGGTTTGCTGCTGGTTCAGGTTTAGGAGATCCATTATGTCAATTTGGTGGGGTTCCTGATGGTGATTATCCAGCTTGTCAAAATGGTAATATTGGTGGATATTGTTTAGCATCAGATACAGCCGATATTGATGGGGAGTCTTGTTATTGTCCTGAGAATGTAGATAGTTCAGGTTATATAGATGGTTCAAATTCATGTTATGATTGTATGGGTATTTGTAGAGAAAGACAAACTGAAGCTGGAGATAATTTAGGACTTTCATTATGTGATACTGATGCTGATGGAAATGTTGTTCCAAATCAAATTAGTGGTTGTGCTACAATAGACCCAAATGCTGGTGTTGATTATTGTCCAACCAATCATTGTATATATGGTTCATCAGCTGTTCAAGATGCTTGTGTTCAAGGATGTGATACAATAGGAGATGGTACTGGAAAAGAATGGTTTCCATTTGGTGATGGAGAATTGGAATGTCCAGGTATCGGTGCTTTAGATGGGTGTGGTACATGTGGTGGAACTTGTTGTGATCCAGACCTTTGTCCGGGAGATAGTTGTCCAACTGGTTGTTTAGAATGTGGTTGTTTTGAAATAACAGGTGGTTCACTTGGAAGTCAAATTCCAGGAGAAGTATGTGATTGTAATGGTACTGTAGTTGACGAATGTGGTGTATGTGGAGGACCTGGAAAAACTGCTTGTAATTCAACTGTTGGTTGTAATCCTACTCAATTTTATTGTGATTCATCAACTCCTGAATATATAAATGGTAATCAAGTGGGTGCTGAATCTTGTGATATATTAGATGGTTGTGGGGTTTGTAATCCACCCGACCATGTAGCTCCTTATACTTGTAGTGGTTTTACAGAGGGATATAATGCACCTTGTAATAATGGAAACGATACATATTGTTTTGATGCAGTAGAAGAATGTCCAAATTTAGATGGTTGTGGTGTTTGTGTAACTGGTGGTGGTTATCCTCAATTTGGTGAACCTTGTACTAATTTTTCATCAACAACTAACAATACTACAGCACAGGTAGTTGGTAGTGAAATAATTATAACTTTAGGTGATTTCTGTCTTCAATCTCAAACATATTGTCCAGATGGTCAAGATACTTTTGATGTTGGTTCTTCATCAACAAATTGTACAAATAGATTTGATTGTGCTGGTAATTGTTTTTCATATGATGATAGTACGGGTACATGGGAAACTGGTGCTTCTGTATTTGACGAATGTGGTGTTTGTAGATTGTGGGATGGTATTGGTAATTGGATAGATTATAACAATGATGATGTAGGATGTGGTTGTAATCAACCAGGACCTGAAACATTTTATTATGACTATGATGGTGATGCAAAACCTGACCCTTCCGATTCAGCCTATTATCAATTAGCAGAATATTGTATAACACTTGGTGATTTATTGACATCTAATAGTTCTGATGCTCAAACACAACCAGCTAATACTGAATGTGGGGTTGATGTTCCAGGATGGTGTAATAATACTGATTGGGATAACCCAATTGATGGTCAGGATATGTTTGATTGTCCTTGTAATCAAAAAGATTGTAATGGTAATTGTTGTATTTTTCCTGGAGAACAAACTGGAATCTGTAATGATACGGGTACTGGTTGGACTGCTATAGGAAACCAAAGTGGTAATTATTGTCAAGTTCCAGATTGTGAAGGTACTTGTGGTGGTTCAGCTGAATTAGATGAATGTGGAATATGTAACGGAGTTGGTCAACAAACATTTTATTATGATGCTGATGGAGATGGGTTAGGAGAACAAAATGTTTCTCAAACTGCTTGTGCACCTCCAGGAGATAATTGGGTTTTAGTTGAAGGTGATTTATTTGATGATTATCCAAATTGTAATTGTCCAGAAGATGATGAAACTTGTGTAGATTGTCAGGGAGTATGTAAAAGAAATCCAGATGGAACTTTAATAGATTGTGCATCAAATCCATATCAAGGTGGGTGTGCTTATTTAGATATGTGTAATCAATGTGTTCACGGTACAACTAATGAAGAACCTTGTGTACAAGATTGTAATGGAGAATGGGGTGGAAGTGCATTTGAAGACCAGTGTGGTGTTTGTTGTAATTATTCTGGTGGTCCAGCTTGTAACGCTGATTTAGATTGTAATAATGCTTGTCCTGGTGATACAGGTTATCCACACTTCTTAGATACTTGTAGTCAATGTGTACCAGCTGAAACTGATCCTAATGGTAATGAAGATTGTAATGGTGATTGTTTCGGTGATGCTTTTCTTGATCCAAATTGGAATGTAAATTGTTGTAATACTGCTAATGGATATTTTGAATGTGTTGGTGGAAATACTTTTAATAATCCTTGTACACAAGATTGTAATGATGAATGGGGTTGTGCTGCTAGGATAGATGAATGTGGTGTATGTGCTGGTGGTTATGGTAGTTCATCTGGAATTACACCAGGTGCTGATGATGTAGGTTGTGGGTGTTTCTTTCCTGAACCTGCTTTATTTTATTATGATGGTGATGGTGATACAATACCTGATAATCCAGCACCTTTTCCAAGTTCACCATCTTATTTCTGTGAAACTTTTAATAGTGCAAATAATGATCCAAGTTTTTCAGGTGGACCTTGTAGTGGACATTGTCCTGAAATACCTTGTCCTAATCCACCAGTAGAGTGTTATCAATGTGGTTATCAAGGAGGTTGGTGTCCATATGATTCTGCTAACCCTCTTCCAGGAGGAGATCCTTGGGATATGATGCCTAATTGTCCTTGTAATAATACTCATTGTGATAGTGGATTAACATCAGATTGTTGTAATATGGGTAGTGTAGGTTCTTGTAATGGACACAATCAACCAAACGGAGATCCTTATCCTCAATGTTTACTTAATGATGCTTGTGGAAATTGTGGTGGTAGTTGTATATGTTCAGGTAAAATGATTACAAATGCGGATGGTAATTTAGAATGTGTTTGTGATCCAGCAACAGATACAAATTGTGTAGATGGTGAGCCAGCAGGTATTATATGTGCAGAGGCTGACTCAAATCCAGCTGTACATTATTTAGCAGTGGGTTGTGGAAATGTATGTGTTCTTTATGACCAAATACCATCTTTTGATGCTTGTGGTGACTGTGGTGGTGCATGTTTTACTCCTGAAGTACCAGGAAGTGGTGGTTGTCAAGAATGTGGTTGTGAAAGTATCGTAGAGATATGGTGTGATGATGATAATGATGGTGTTATTGATGGTAATTGTCCAGGTGGTTCAGTTGGAAGTATAGTTCCAGGTGAATATTGTAATTGTGATGGACTTATTGTAGATGCTTGTCAAAATTGTGGTGGTGGTTGTAGTTGTCCAGGCACTATGATTGATAATGGTGATGGAACATATACTTGTGATCATCCAGCTGGTATATCTTGTTCTGCATCTCAATATAATACAGTTGTAGCTGGTTGTGATGGAATTTGTGGTAGTGGTTTGGTTAATGACCAATGTGGTGTATGTGGAGGTCCAGGTGCTATTTATAATTGTGCAGATTTAACTGATGGTAGAGTTTGTGGTGGTGATGGAAATTGTAGTTATGATAATTGTTACGCTCCAGATGCTTGTGGAAATTGTGGTGGTGATTGTCAAGTATTGGATAGTGGTTATATACAATGTGGTGGTAGTGTAAACAATCAAGTTGTAAATGGTTGTAATGGTGTTTGTACTTGTGGTGCTACTAATGGTATTCCAAATTATTCAGATGTAAATGGTGGAATATGTCATTCATTTGATTATTGTGGTTTTTGTGTACCTCACGAAACTGGATATGTAGGTCAAGGTGAACCTTGTGATAATGCTCCAGACCCATATTGTGGTGATGGTATGTTTTATTGTCCAGAGGGAGGTGTTGGTGACGCTAATCTAGCAAATTATGATATTCCAGGAACTTGTAATCAAAAAGACATTTGTGGTGTGTGTAACGGACCTGGTACAGAAATAGTTGATGCAAATGGAATTGAAGTCAGTATTCCAAATGGTGGATATTGTCCAGGTGGTGAGTCTAATATAGGTAAAGTATGTAATTGTAATGGTGATACATGTGACGAATGTGGAGTATGTGGTGGTGATGATTCAGAATGTACTGGTTGTATATTATCAACTGAAAGATGTGATGGTATTACAAATGGAACTGCAACTCCTTGTAATGCTGGTTATCAAAGTGGTGGTAGTGCTTGTTACAATTGGGGTAATACAGGTCCTAACTCTTGTAAATTTGATGATGGAACTACTTGTAATTGTCCTTTAGGTTCAACTCCTTGTTTTTATGATGGTGACTGTGATGGTGATAGAGAAGTTGGAACTGATTACTATTTAGAATGTATTGGATTAGTAGCAGAAACTTGTGTTACTAGTACTGAATGTAATCCATTAGCATTAACAGCTTGTGGTGCAGAGTATGAATTTGATGGAACAACATATCAAGGACAATGTCAACCTACACAAGGTACTTTAAGTACAGGTTGTATGACTCCAGGTGAATGTAATTATGATGTCTACGCAGATATAGCTGATACTTGTTATGGACCTGGTGAAGATATATATACTTGTGGTAATTGGGGATTTGAATGTACTCCTAATTTTGGTAATGGTGGTGATATGTTGGATGGTGTACAATCTTGTGAACCAGGAAACTCAGTTACAAATTGGACACATTGGTATCCGAATGTACCTAATCATACAGTAGATATGAATGAAGCTGGTTGTTTTAATCCTATAGATGATAGGTGTGGTTGTACAAATGGTCCAGCTTCTCAATATTATGAGTGTTTACCAAGTTGTAATTGGATAGATATTAATGGTAATGCTACTGGTACTGAAGGTTGTTCTTATTATGATAATGGTTATTGGAACAATCCTTGTGAACAACCATTAGCTTGTGATTCATATTTAACTCCAGGTGATGGACAAAAAGTTTGTTCTCCAGATGGTTCAGAAGGTACAGGCTTTGCTAACGGATGTAATGGAGAAGGATGTTTCTTAACAGCTATAGAATGTTCTTGTAGTGTTCAATTTGAACAAGATTATGTAGACCCAAGTACTTGTGATCCAGATTGTGCTGGTGGTGGGTGTGCTGCTATAGGAGATATATCAAACGATTGTGAACCATTACCTCCTTGTACAGAATTTTTTCCTGGTACAGATGTTTCAGATGTCTGTGGTGGTATGGCAACTTCTTGTACTAATGCAGATGAACATTGTTATGATAAAGATTTTAGATGTGAGTGTACTGGTACAGATGTTAATGGTAACCCATATGGTGCAGGTGCTGTATTTATAGATTGTTTTCCAGGTATGGGAACACCTGCTGGATGTACTCCAGATGGTTGTACTAACTCTTTAGAAGCTGAATATTGTCTTAATACACCACAATCTTGTGCTGATGATTATTATGGAACTGGTGAATGTAGTGATTCTATTGATTGTCAAGGTACAGGATGTTTTTATAGTCAATGTGATGATGGTGCTTGTATAGATGCTAGTGCTGTTGAACACGATTGTTTACCTGGTTGTGGTGGTGATAACGCTGATGATGGTTGTTGGGTAGGTGAGTGTTTACCTAATTTTAATTGTGAAGATCCAAATCCTTGTAATCCTGACAATATAGAGTTTGGAACATCACTTGATTGTGAATATGCTGGGTGTTGGGCTTATGAAAACTATGGTAATGAAGCTTGTTTTGATGGAAGTTTTCCACCACAAAATGCTGGACCAAGAGGTAACGATGGGCAAACGGAAGATAGTTTAACTCCTACTTGGAAAGGATGTTGTACTTGTGGAGATGGTCAAGATGCTGTAGATTATTCTTTTAGTAATTGTTTTCCAGGTTGTTTATCTTCAGAAGGATATGATTATCCTGGTTGTAATGACCCTTGTACAGAACCTGAAACTTGTCAAGACCAAGGTTTTCAATGTGGTGATAATGGTACTGGTGATTGTGGTAATGTTTTAGAACAATGTTTTGATCCAGACACTGTAACTCCAAGTTCTACAGAATTTTGTCCTTGTGATAGACCTAAAAGATGTAGTTGTACTGCAGATCATTGTAATACAAGTCAACATACAGATGGTGCTGGTTTACATAGTTGTGAAACTGCAGGTACAGATTGTTCATCGGTTTGTGATGAACCACAACCATGTGAAACATATAATACTGGTGGTTGTACAATTAATTATAACACTGGTGATGATCCAGGTATAGCAGATGATTGTCTTGGTGATGGTTGTGTTATTGGTGATGTTGATCCAGAGTGTTGTAATGATTTTTATGTGAATAATTTTCAAGGTGGTGGGGAATATCAATATTGTCCACATCCTAGTTGTGGTGGAGATGCTAATGGTGGTGTATGTGCTGGTGGTAGTCTAAGTGATGCTTATAATAATGGTTCGTGTGAGATTCCTTACGCAACATGTCAAGAATTTAATCAGTTTGTATTACAAAATGAGTGGAATCCTTCGTTAACATGTACAACTGTTAATGAAAATTACAGAGATTTTTTCCGAAATCAATTTGGAAATTGGGCTGATCCAGGACCATATAATGAGCGTGATTGGACTCCTTGTGGTTGGTGGGAGACATTGGGTATATCTAATCATTGTGAACCGTATTTAACTCCTAATGATCAAGGTAGTTTTTCAGGTGTTGGTCCTTGGCTTCCTTCTTGTGACGAAGGAGAGCTTTTTATAAATAGTTGTTTTGAGAGAGAAGGTACGAATTATTGGGAACAGTGTAGTTGTGATGATGGACCTTCTGCTAGAAATTGTAATAGTAGTACTGTAATGTGTTCTGATTTAACTGCGGAAGAGTGTATGTCTATAGACCCTTACAGTAGTGAATTTGATATGCAAGAGCCAGACACTCCTGGACAAGGTGAACCTCATCCAGGTTGTAGGTGGAGGTATATGTCTCCTATGAGATGTGAATATTATCAGAGAGATTATGTTACTTTAAATGAATTAGAATTTTTAGAATATCAATTTAATAATGAAGATTTAAATCCAGCCTCAGGTGGTGGAGTGATAAATACCCAAAATTGTGGTCAATATTGTATTGGTCACGAAAATACAAATCATTCAGTTTGTGAGACTGGTAGTGGTATCGTTGGGAACAATGGGGGACTTGCTGGTTTAACAGGCCCTCAAGCTTTTTGGTGTGATTGTTATAGTGGTACTTATCAGTCTTGTCCAGGTTTTGATATAGAAGCGTGTTGTGGACTACCAGCACCACCACAACCACCTCCTCCTTCAGATCCATCTGAACCACCTCCTGTTCCACAATTTATAACTGATGAATCATTAGCTCAATCGTATTGTCAGTATGAATTAGGACCTTATTATACTGGAGTATCTTGTAATACATCACAAGAATTAGCTTATAATTTGATAGATCCTGGTCCTTATTGTATTGGAGAAATAACAAATGGATCATTTCCTAATAATTGTAATGGTCAATATGTGATGTTTGCTTTACCAAGTGGTCAATGGGCATGGGATAAAGATGAAGCTTGGCGTGTTCATACTCCTCAAGAACAAGTAAACTTTTTAGTTGAAGCTTTTTGTTCAACAATATCAAATCAACAGGGTGTTGAATTTGTTGCTGGTGAAGATTGGCAAGTAAATACAGCTATTACAAGTTATCCAAGTGTTCCCGTTAATGCTCAAGGTCCATTTTATTGTGCAGATAATGATACAAAAATATATTGTTTACCTGAAACATATGGTATTGAAGCTGGTGATCCAACTGTAAAATTAAGTGCAGATATCGGTGGTCATCCATGTGATTTAGGTGGTTTAAATAGCTCAGCTGCTCCTGATGGTGGAGCAACTTTTGGATATTGTATGGGAGGAAATTCACCTGGTACACCTTGTCAAGTTGACAGTGATTGTGATTATGGTAGTACTTGTTCTACAATGAATCAAGCTGATGATTATGTAGACCCATATGGAGGTTATACTGGTGGTGGTGATGCTGACAATCAATATTATCCCGCAGGACAACAATCAGCACTTAACACACAACAAGGAGAAGAAACTACTTATTATAGTAATCTTGGAACTTGTAAATGTATAGTAGCATCTCATCCTCAAATGCAGTGTGGATATCCTGAAGATTACAATGGTATATTTTTTAAAGATTTTACACCAGATGGTGAAATGGGTGAAACAAGAAATGATTGTACCTATCCAGCTGTACCTGTTTGTGAATAC
>CEUT01034301.1_pt1 | contig 16392 bp, 18 predicted proteins | sample 531401 | NCBI WGS metagenome assembly CEUT01 (sample SAMEA2622821, study PRJEB7988) | marine metagenome | biome: marine biome (ENVO:00000447); feature: surface water layer (ENVO:00002042); material: "saline water (ENVO:00002010), including plankton (ENVO:xxxxxxxx)" | depth 5 m | reverse complement strand
AACCAAAGCATTAAAGAGGTTGTAAATTTATGTTTAAATTGTTCTATCATTTTAAGTCATTAAATTTTTTTGTATACCTACTTAGCAAAGCGGATATGTAAGCGGTATTTTGAAACTTACCTCCACGAACTTTTTTTTTCGATTGAATCGCAACTCCAGATCTACTAGATGAAGAAGACTTTCTTAATAAAAAGCCTAAGCCAGATAATCCTGACTCTATTCCCTTAGCCCAGCTTCTTCCTGTCGCCCACGGCAGAGGTGTAGCGTTAAATATCGTTTCAGGCTCTGGCAAACTTATTGAGTAATTTATACCAACTTTTCTTCCCTTTTTTATATCACCAGCCTCTTTAAAATTAGTTGATTCTAATATTTGCAATATAGGAAAGAGAGGGTCATCACCATCATTAAATCCTATAAAAGCAAATAAATTACTAACTCCTCCCAAAGTTCCACTTATATTAGGTGATCCGGGACCAGCAGCCAACTCCACAGATACAGGATGATTTAAAAATTCTTTTATCATTTCTTTTTTTACCTTTTCGAATCGTTTTTTAAATTCCTTATTTAGATCTCTTTTGCCAACTTTCGGAGCTTGCCTCTGTATGGCTGCTATAACATCTTTTTCTAATCTAGCCATTACTCTCCCTCTTCAAGTGGTGTTAAAAGAAATGTATAGAATTGATTCCCAGCAAATCCTTGTGGTGTGCCATCACTTTTAATACTAAATTTTTGTCCATCTAATTCTACACGCCTAGCTTCTTTGATAAATTCATAAGCATTTTTCTTTACAGTAATTTTTGTAGATCCTGCTGGTAAAATTATTTTAGTTTGTCTGTCCGCACTTAAATGAGCTTCATCTGAAGTGAGGTGATATACTCTGGCTGGAAAGACTCCAGATACAGTCTCGTAGCTAATACTGCTGGTTGAACCTGTGTCTCTACGTCCGTATATTGGGTTAAATCTTGCGCTTGTAGATACTACAGTTTTCTTAGGATTTTTAAAAATAGTAATATCTCTAGAGAAAGTTGTGTGTAGAGTTTCAAAAACTCCACTAATCTTAGTCAATTGATTATCTGATAAAAAACCCGCCATGTAGAAAATTACACTATTTTTTCTATAATTAGCAGGTATAAGGCATGAATCCAAAAAATAATTTAAACAAACGATCAACAGATGAAGTTGTGAGACTCTACAAAATGATGCTAATGATGGTTGAGGATATGAAAAAAGATCATGATTTTCATTATCAAAAATTGTATGAACATATCCCCAAAGAATACCATGACCATATTGACATGGCTAACCACTTTACTAATGAAAAAGTATCATGGATTAGGAAAAGAATCCTAGATTATGGAAATTCGTCAATAAGAAATTTGAAGGAAGAACTAGAAAATTATCAGATATCTTTTATATTTAAATAGGAACAAGGAAATGGAATCAAAAATACTTTATCAATTCACAATCGACAAAGAGGTAGAAGTGGAGAAGGAGTCTAAAAGGACTAACAAAAAAACTGGAGAGACCACAATCAAGAAACGCAAAGTTAAAGAGACTAAGCCTATTGAGATACAGATTAAAAGACCTTCTCGGCGACAACTTGAAGAGGCAGAGCTTGAATACTCAATTGAAATGAGTAAGTGTATCAAAAAGGGTATTCTTACTAAAGCTATGTTAGCTAAAAAGTATAGTGATACTGGTGGTCTTTTCAGTGAAGATGATGCAAATAAATATCAAGATCTTTATAAACAAGCGCTAGAACTTCAAAACGAATATGTCCGCTTAGACTCAGTTGCTAAAAAAACACAAAAACAAAAAGATAAGCTAGAGAAAATTAAATCTAAAGTGGCTCTGGTTAGAAAAGATATCGTCGAAATAGAAACTACTTTTTCATCATTATTTGACCACACGGCAGACATAAAAGCTCAAAACAAATTAATCTTATGGTATGTTTTAAATCTTACATATATACAAGATGAAGAAGAGGATTCTTTTGTTGAGTTTTTCAAAGGTGATTCTTTTGAAGAAAAAACAAATTATTACTATAAGTTAGAAGAAAGCGTTGATGATTTTTACAACGCTTTAGTTCAGAAATCTACGACCATTATGGCTTTTTGGTATTTTAATCAAGCCTCTAGTAAAGAGGAATTTGATGACCTTGTAGAAAAAGTCGAGACTGGAGAACTGTGAATGAAGAATTCTATGTCTCTATCATAGGTGAGATATTTGATGGATACTCTGAGTTTGAATGGAAAGGCGAGACTCTTTTCATAAAACATGTATCCATCCAAGATCAAAGATACTTACATAAATATTATGAAAAGTATAAAGATTCTGCCTTAGAAAGAGGTGTAGATTCAGAAAAGGATATACTAAACCGTCTTAAAGAAGACGGCATGTGGTCCACTGATGAAGAAAATAAAATTAAATCTATTGGTGCAGAGATAAAAAATTTGATAAAAACTAAAAATCAACTATTCATACCTTCACAGAAAAAGTCTTTCGAAAAAGATATAGAGGATAGAAAACAGGATCTTTACAAAATAGAAAATAAAAGACGCAGTTTAGTTGGCAAAACTGCCGAGGAGTATGCTTCATCTAGAGCGTCTCAAGAAATGATTAGATATTTTATCTTTGACTGCCCTAAGCTAAAAAGCAATTTTTTCTCAGAGGATGATTTTGACAATCTAGATGATGTTGAGTTGTTGTTGATAAATTCAATTCAATCTAAAATTTCTAATAGAATAAGTGAAGATAACATACAAAAAGCTGTGTTAAGACCTTTCTTCAGTATGTATTTATCTCAGTGTGAGAACTCTTTTGGATTTTATGGCAAACCCATAACCTTGCTATCAGTTCATCAACTTAAGACAATAACATTTGGTAGAATGTTTCATAATATTTTTCAACACACAGAAAACATACCAGATGACATCAAAGAAGATCCTAATAAATTAATTAGTTTTGCTGAAGCTCAAAGAAATAAAGATTCCTCTAAGTTTATCAGAGATGATTCTGATGCGTCAATGGTCTTTGGGGCTAACAAGCAAGATATGAATGTTATCGCTCCAGAAACTGCTAAAGGTGGCGTATCTTTATCAAAAGCCTTAGAAAATAAAGGCGGCAAGTTAAGCATGGAAGATATGATTAAATTAACACATGGAGGTTAAACCTGACCAGTATAAAACTCTCCCTCAATACCACCCACTTGAAGTGGTTCAGCTTGGTATATATTATAATGAGCAGCTAGTTGGTTAACTCTCTCTTGAGAGTCATTCGCTAAACCGCGATAAACTTTTGAAACTTCGTTTCGATTCACAAAGCTAATTGAGTTATTACCATCAGATATTGATAGTATCTCACCTGTTGCCCTCGTAATGCCCCTCAGAGAGTTCCTAGCTTGCTTTGAATAGTGATGGTATAGATATAGTTCCTTATGGATGGATTGCGCCTCCAGATCTAAATCTGCGCCACTACCGCTAAAGTTAGTATATATTAAAGAATTAAGTCTTCCAAGGTTTGCTTCTAGCCAGCCACTAATCGCAGTCGCGCTGGCAACATCAGTGTCACCATCAAACTCATTATCTAATATGTCTTGAGATAGATCTCCTAATATGCTCATCACATATGGTTACACTTAAAATTACAAATCTCCTAAGTTTTTCAGAACCTCCGCGTGTTTTGGATTATTTGGATCGAAGACTGGCTTAGGTGCGGTGGGTAATATATTCCTGCGGTTGTTTCTGTTTTTAAACTCAAACTCTTTCATAAGACTTTTCTTTATAGATGATTCAGATTGATAAGGATTTAAACCAACACGACGAGCTAGCGATTGCATGTCACCATATGTCATACTAGAGATTTTCTCTTCAAAAATACTCAACTCATTAGTCCCAAAAGGATTTAATGTATCTACTCCCATGATACTTTCTAACCTTAGAATTTTTTTCTTGTATTCATCCGACTTAGTATCACCGTTAGCTTTCATTTCTTCTATCTCATCAATTAAATTTTTCTTTTTATTTTTTGGCTGCACAGCCTGAGATATTTCCATTTCTACAACCTCATCTTCAATCTTGTCTTTATCTACTCCGTAAGAAACTTCTATTTTTGATTTAGCTTTTTTGTAGCTATCAACTTGCTTCTTATATTTTTTTGCTTCATTATCTGGCATACTTATAATAGACTTTATGCTTACATTTTAAATAAAAAAAAGCCGCCCCCGTAGGGACGGCTCTTCTTTGTAAGGGGGTTATTATGCAACTCCGCTAGCAATGAGACCAACAAGAGCGCGATCATCAACAACCATGCGGCCCTCTTCAAGACTGCCATAGTAGCCAATCTTGTTCTGGCGAACATGATACTGATCATCAGCAATGAGGTTAAACTCACCACCGTTTTCGTCATCGACAGCCACGGCGCGAATCAAGGAATCGCGAGAGCGGTCAAGACCAACGATGATCTCGTCTTTGTTAGCTGCACCGTCGAAGACATCAGCTTCGCCGCCGTCAGCTTTTTGGAATGTGGAAGAACCAGCAGCGGCATCAAAGATGTCGTTGAACTTCTGTCCAGCACCAAACTCATTGATCTCCATAATGGAGATACCGTAGAACTCAGGGATTCCAGCACTGTTGTAAACCTGATTGCGGATTTCATCCGTGGCGGGAATGTCAGTGTTGGAGCCTTTGGTGTTGATTGGGTTATAAGCCATTGCACGAAGCTCCTGAGTGACCTCTGGAGATACGATAATGTCAGTAATGCCCCGACCAGCACGGCTTGCTGGAGTTCCTTTGGCCCAAGAGGTGTTGATCCTCTTAGCCCTAGTGAGAAGGCTGTTAAAGTCATCAAGAAGAACCCGTCCGTCAGTCTTACAACGGATTACGTGAGACAGCGAATTGGTGCTGGCATCAGCGAGTGAACCCATGATAAGGTTAGCAGAAATTCTTTCCTGCTTAAGAAGGATTTCTTGAGCAACGCGAGTAAAGGTTTTGCTTACAACGTCCATGCGGCTTTTAGCAGCATAACGGCGATCAAAACTAAGAGACGAGTCAAGGCTGTAAGTAGCAATCTTCATCTCAGCCGTGGTGGGAAGCACCTGATTCTGAGGAAGACCACCAGCAGCAGCGGTGCTGTAAACAGTCACATAATCTTCATCCGTGATGTCAAAATAGAGATCAAGAGGGATGGAGGGATTATCATCAGCGTTAAACTGAAGAGTCGTGAAGAGGTTACTAACAGTCGGTGCATTGTTCATCACTTCCGCTAAAACGGGTCCGATAAACTCAGCCAGTGCAACTTGTGCCTCATAAGCAACCGCACGGTTGCGGGAAGCCATAGCCTTAATAAGCTCTACTTGTTCTGGAGTTCTTTTAAGAGAAATTTTCATTGTATTTTATAAGGTTAAAAATTAAAGACCAATTGCGACAACTAAATACTTAGAAGTTCCAGTTCCTGCAAACTGATCACTTTCAGTTGCAGCCGTCCTATCACCAGTTCCGATAACAACACCGAGTTTCTCAGCATCGTCGATCAAACAACCAGTAAGTTTTCCGCTATCAGCGCTAATCTTCACTCCAGTTCCAACAGCGTGTGTCCAACCTTGTGAACATGCAGTTTCTGAAAGAGTGAAAATTCCCTTGCTTGCGACTGGAACAGCTTGTCCCGGGAGGACAGCCATTGCCTCCTCGCGCTTAGTTGGATTGTAAAGAAGCTTCTCTCCATTCTCATCAGTCTTTGCAGTCTGACGAAGAGTAAGTCCCAATACATGTTTTCCAGCTACAGCGGGAGTGCATTTGAGGGTTACACTTGGATACTGATTGCGACCTACGAAGGGATAGTCAGTCTTTCCAAGATAACTATTCGTAGTGTATTCAATCGGATCTTTTCCAAAGTTGCCGGAGGCAACTGTTACGAAAACGCCAGCGTCTCCGTCTCCTGAATCGGTGAGTTTATCGTTCTCTTTGCCGGGGGCAAGTGCGAACAAATTAACTACATCGTGTTCGTCATATTGTCTGAATGGTAAAATTCTGAGTGCCATGATATTAATTAGTTAAGTTTTAAGAAATTTCAATATTGCTACGATCAAATGCCGCAGCAAACCTTTCACGGAGGGATTCATCCTCCCGAGAAACTGTTTCGTTTGAGTTGCAAATAGTAGCCTCGGAAGACTCTACATCGTCGAGAATCTCTTCCTCGCTTTTGTCCTCACCAGAGGCTTCAGCGATTCGCTTTTCGACTTCCTCATCAATGCGAGCTTGAATCTGCTTGTCGAACTCCTGCTTGGATTCGATATTCTTGTGCTTCCACACAATATTAAGCTTTTCTTGAAGAGAAGCAAAAGCCTCATCAGTTTCATCAAGATCTTTAAGCTCGCTTGCTAAAAATTGTTTATCTTCATCATCAAGGTCAAACTGCTGATCAATAACGTCCATGCGCTCATTGAATCGTGCAACAGCTTGTTCTGCTTTTTGAGCAGCCTCAAATTCTGCGATTTTTTGTTGGGACTCCTCAAATTTAGCCTTTAACTCTTCAACAGAAGATTTGAGTTCTTGGCTTTCTTTGGCTAGAGCCTCTTTCTCTTCTTGAGCGCTATTAAGATCTTTACGATATTGTTCGTCTTTTTCCCTAATTGCGTCTGCGAAAGTGCTAGTCATCGAGGCTACAGCCTCTTGTGAAAACTTCTTTTCGACAAGAAGATCCTTAAGTTCTGAAATAATATTTTCTTCCATAGGACTATTCTTTCTAGTCTTTACATTTATTAATTGATTTTGTGAAATTTTTTTCTCTTTGTCCTCTTTGAGTGTAGGGCCTATATTTTCAGTAGATGGCATGAATATACCTTTAACATCTGCTGCCGGGTTTACAGTAAAACCAATACCTAGTGGATAAATCCTACCAGTTATCAATCTGTAAATACTTTCCCCTTTACTTGTTTTACCGTTACCTCCGTATGCTTTAAGATGACCTTTAAGCTCATCTATTTCTTCTTTGTCAGAGACTATCCTAGCATCACTGAGATTTTCACTGCCAACTGCTAAATTATAGTCTGTAAAGCCAACTTCCCAGCTGGCTGATATTTTATTATGATATGAATCTTCAGGGTCAACAGATCTCTGTAAAGCCATGGCAAAACCCTTATTAGCTGACTTATAAACAATAGCTCCAAGCGCTATGTTGAATGGTTCTTTTAATTTTTTTACTTCTTCTTCAGCGATGATTTGACTAGTTTTAAAATCGCTAAAACCAGCAGTGGCGATATGACCAACAATTTTTTCTTTGTCATGTTCAATATTAGTGGGCTTGTGTATAAAGTTTTTTGTAAATTTAGCTGCCGTAGCTGAGTCGATACCATCTCCATTTCTATTAAAAACATTAACAACAGCGGCGTTGAAAGCCACCCCCATTAAATCAATATTGTCTTTAAAATTGACCCCTTTGGGAACTAACGACTCCAGATTATCTAAAGACGCTAGTGATATAAAAGACTCCTCACCAATATCACAGGGAGAAATCTTAGCTTCAAACTTTGTTGTGTATTTATACGGTTGCATTGTTACTGTGATATAATATAGCTGCGGAATAGTTATCTAGTTCATGCTTTGCGGATATTTCTAATATCTCAGGCAGAACTTCTAACGACTCCAAATTTTCTATATTGTTTACACAGGAAATCGCAGTTTGTTCCCAATTTTCTAGATCTGAAGCGCATACCACAGACTCACATAATTTATCAAGCATCTGATTATGATTCTTGCTGAATCTCTTGATGCCCATTGAGTCTTTCATAATTGACCTCACAGTTTTTCTAAAATCTTCAAGTGATCCAACAGTTGATTGTATTGCTTTTCTAGAGTAACTGGACTCTGAGAGAGGTATGTCAGTTGTCCCTTCTGGCCTACCAGCTTGTTTGTTGGTTTGGTTTTTTTCCTGAGCTTTTGGCTCGTCTGTAATCATTGGCACACCGCCAACAATAGGGTTGTAAAAACCTCTTTCTCTTTCGTCTATGAATGATTGTTGAGCGCCAGAAATGTCCTCGGCATTTGGAAACTTACCAGTATGGAACATCTCCATCCCTTGTTGTGGTGTGATAATCCCAAGCTCCATGAGTCTAGTCGAAACTCTCATTAGTTGGGTTTCATCTCTCATGTCGATGTCTTTCATAACAACTTGTGGGAAAGATCTGAATCCTAAGTTTTTAGCAATTCTTTTTATTTCTTTCTGTAAGAAATCATGAACAAAAGCGTTCCTAGCCTCTTTTAGTCGATCAATAAATATTTTAGCTTTTACTTGTGTAGAACTATACTTCTCTTCACCTACAACTATATTTTGAAGTCCTTGTTTTATATCTTCATTAAGAACTTTATACTTTTCAGATCCTAAAACTTTATTTAGATCTGGTATAATGAAATCCGCTTTTGTTGTATAGTCGGAAACTAAAACTCTACCCACACTTTCATTTTTGAAAAGTGTTTGCATAGCCATAAGATTCTGTGCATTGATACCTCCTTTTTCGGGTTCAGCACCCATCGTTATTAGCAGTATAACATTTTCTACTGTTCTAGTTATAGCTTGATCCATTTTTTTAAGCTCAAGCTTTGCATTTATATCTTCAAGCACAGGGAAACCGAAGGGAACAGCAAATGGTTCATAATCTTGTTTTTTGTAAAAAGAATAAGATAGTTTCTTAGGGTCTAGTTCGATTTTTAATCCATCTGAATAATAGTATCCTTGTTCGATACCCTCTTTCATATCGTCTGGTAAACTATCAAAGATTTGTTGATCCTCTTCTGTGATAGGATTTTGGAGTCTTGATAATTCATATTCCGATAATACTTTTTCATATGCACCAATTGAAAAAGTCGATGCTCTCTTTGCTACTATGTCAAAAGGATTTAACAAAATATAACGCATCGGTATTGTGTTTTCAGAGTCTACATCTGAAGGGATGCTTCTTACTAATCTGCTAAAATCCTCCACTTTGAATTTACCATCAATTCTATATAAAAATATATTACCACTTCTGTAATACTCTCTGAAGTATTGATCTTTTAAGTTATTTAAATTTATTCTTTTGAACCAATTTTCAAAGAATGATCTGCTTCTTTGTGTCCCACCTTCAAGAAATATTTCAGTGTTAGAAAACTCAGCCATTATGTCCACAGCGTTTCTAAATACAGCTACATTTGCGTAGGCTTTTTGACACAGCTCTATGGCTAAACGAATGTTTACGCCATCCATTGAAAACTGATAAGGCAGCAAACCGTTTCTTATGCTAGAGTATTTATCTATAGTCGGAGAAACAGCTGATCTATTAACTCTTGTGATACTATCCCTTGCACCTGTTCTTTTGTAATTGGCTTTTGAGACCTGCATTTTAGATGCAGATGATACGTAGAACGGCTCTCCTAAAAGATCTGGCTCATGAGTTTCACTAACCGGCGGGGGAGGTGTTGGCTTTTCGTTTTTGAACTTATTCCAGTATTCAGATCTTTTAGTGTATTTTCTCTTAGCCATTTGACTATTATACACTTAAAAGTCTAAAAGTTAACTTTAACTTTTTAAAAAGTTAGTTTATGAACATTGGCACGAAAGTAGAATGATTGCTGTCATCTTTGTTTGCCATCATGTCAAAGTAGATTTGAGACATCCAGTTTCCTAGCACTAGACAAGAATATGAGTCTTTCCTAGCTTTATCTGCTCCCCGTTGTTTTCTAAGGTTCATCGGCAGATCAAAACTCTGAGTCCCTTGAGATGATGTTGTAACCTGCACTAACGCACACTGCACTTTGATTAAATCCATAATGTCTTTTTGATGCTCTACAAAATCAATCATTCTGGACTTGTTGGCTATGTTCTCGTAGTTTCTTATGAATTTTAAATCTTTGATAGGTATGCCAGCTTTTACTTGATAGTGATAATCATCATTCATTGCTGCCCCAGCAAAAAATATTCTTTTGTGATCAAATGACGCTTGTAGCAGTTCATTAGCATATCTAATCCACTGAGAGCTAGGTTTTCTAAGAAACACAAATTTTCTTTCTTCTTTGTTATATTGATTTCTTAATTTACGCAAACCTTTGTTGTATTCTTTGTGATTATCGACATCAGCGTCAATAACACCAAGTTTTAAATTTAATGATTTAAAAATATTACTTTCGTTACATGAGTTCACAAACTGAACACCACCATTATAGTCACCAACCACCGCCACAATATTAAAGTATCTTAAAACATACGCAGCATATTGTATGTGGCTTTTTAGATTTGTGCCAGATATTGCGTATCCATGGACCACCGTTGTTTTCCTTGTGTCATGGTTTAGCTTCAAAACTAACATAGCAAAATCATCGGATGATTCACTTTCTGACCAAGATGGGTCGATTGCTAAAATATACTCATCTTTAGGATTACCTATAACTTCTACGCATTGACCTTCACCGTCAGGTATAGTGCAAGCGGCCATTTTGCTAACCTTAAAGTATCCAGAGCTATCATCTGTAAATACAGCACCAAACTCTCTATCAAACTGAGACTGGCTCATCGTAGCCTTTGCCTGACTGACTAAGTTTTGATCGTAAAGCTGTGGAGGAGCGCAGTCATAACTGAAATGCATTATCACTCTATGAGCGCCGTCTTGATCGTTCTCGCCCATGATTAGCGACTCATATTGATTATACAACTTATATAGATACTCAAATTTATATGAAGCTGATGACAAACCTATGATTTTGTTGTTCGGCCATTTTGTTCTCTCATCCTCTGTCATCTTGCCCTGCTCTATCATCTTTGTCTCTAGATCAAATATTTCTTGTCTCTCTGTCGGGTTGTCAACAACAGACAGGAATGGCATGATGACCTCGTTCAAAACTTTCTCAGGCATCAGTAACAACTCATCAATGATCATTCTTTGAAATCTAAATCCTCGCAGCTTCTCTCCGTCACCTAAAGGCAAGGCTGTAATCTTGCTGTCACCTATTTCCATAACCCACTCATCATTCTGCTTTGATACTCTATTAATACATTGAGCTAAGAGGCTAGCCTTGGGGCTTTTAGATATCTCCTCCATCTTCTTGAATATCATTTTAGACTGACGAAAAGATTTAGATATAATTCCGATGTGGACACCTTGATTTAAAATAGCGTCTAATAGCGCGAAAATGCCCGTAGAGAAGCTTTTAGACATTCCACGACTCCATATGCCCAAAAAGTAATCTGTCTCCATCATGGCCTTTACAGCCATGTGTTGGAAAGGAAACAATTTGATTCCTGTGATTAGCTCAGAAGCAAACGATGGATTTTGCCTTAAAAATTTATAAAATAAAAAACGAGCTTCATCATCATCTAAGAAACCCTTCTTACTTAATATCTCCTGATTAATATCCGGGAACCTGTTTCTAGATTCCTGCTGGCCTGAATTCCAACTCATATTTGTGTAATAATTTAGACCAAAAGTATTGCATGTCGATTTCCCAAAGGTTGGTTCCCAGAATCAATAATTTTGGTATTAGATAAGAACTATATTCTCTAGATCCAGAAAATACAAATTGACAGCATTCTGAATATTCGTTCTGTAGCTCTCGCATATTGTGATAAACATAATCAAGTTTAAACTTTTTATAATTTGACTTATTTACATTTTCCATATTGTCAAAATTTTCATCTACAACAATAAACATGTAACAACCCAAGTCTCTACATCTCTCCAACTCTTTAGCAAACCTTTTGTAGTGGACTGTTACTGTAGAACAGAAATCTGCGAAATTCTTCCTATCTACAAAAGTGTAATCGTAAAGATCTCCCTTGACTCCATAATCTCCAAAATCAAGTTTTTGTTTTGTGCTGTGAGAAAAAGTAAGAGGCTTTTGTTCTCTAGTATCAATTAGTATTTCTACGTTTGAAAAGTCTAAGTGAAACTGTTTCGGCAATTTTTTATATAACAATGGTTTAACACCACATTCCTGACACGCTACCGTATAACTGCCGAAATATTCTTTATATACGTCCACGGGAGGCAACCCAGCAGTAATTAGGTCAAGGTTAGTAGGGCCATGATCAAGATTTTTATTGGTTATGCGCCTACGCAGCATATCAATAATATATGGCTTAACTATTTCTTTAGGCGAGATGTCACACCATTCAAGCAGTTCGCTAGGATGATTAAAGTCTTTGGCGAAGTAGCTCTTGTAGTTTTTAAAGGGCAATAACTCGCCAGTGAGCTTATTGCGTCTTTGGTAGTGTTTGACATAGTAGTCACCTAGCAATAAACCATGCCTTTTTATGTGAGCATGTAAACTACGAAGGCTTTTAAACTCTCTACCACATTCTTTACATTTATATGACATCTTCTTGACTAATACCTAAAATCCTAGCCTTCCATTCAGACATACCCTCAAGCCTCTCGGCCTCCTCTTTTATAGTCTCTTTCTGCATCTCGGCTATCCTTATCATATTATCTCTTTCCTCTTTTTCTTGAAATAATTGGACAATTGATAAAATAGAAGCATTTTGTTTGTTTTTGGTTTTCATGCGTTCCGCACGATCACCCTGTAACTTTTTGGTAAGATTTTCTATTCTGCCTTCACATTGATGATACTCAGAACTCTTGGCTTTGATGATCTCCGCTAAACGCACAGACATCTCGTTCTGATCGTCAGCAACATCAAACATGTCGTTAAGTTTGTTTAGATGCTTACTGATAACCTCAAGGTTAATAATCTCTTTGCATACATTGAGATAAAGATTTATCTCGTCAGCTGTTAAGTCTGGCTTGTCCCATGTCAGTCTAGTAAACTCCTGTTCAAAAAGTTCGCGGTCTGACTTATCTAGATAGTTGTTAGCTATTTTAACAAACCGTGAGTTAGCTAAGTTAATACCTAGTCTCTCCACGCATATTTGATACTGCCTGTTAAGCTTACTTTCGTCTAAAGACAGACCTGTAGCATCGTTTATCTTTTTTACTATCCGTGATGGCGACTTAGGCGGCACATAGTTATTTAGAGCCGCTCCGTCTTGTGTAGGCACAAAGTCCGGGTTGGTTTCTTGTATATAAGATAACACAGCTCTTTGTTCAGAACTTAAAGGTTTGATGTCTCTAGAGAAAATTAACTCAGCTATCCTCAATGAAGAAACGCCCATCCCGGCTTGCTGCATTATGAATTGTTTTTGCTGCTCAGTAAAAGTAACTTTTTTCTTTTTAGCTCTTTGTGTGGTCTTAAAATTTATACCTTGCTCTATTAAGAAAGATCTAACTAACCTACCTTCTTTTGACCTACCATCTAATGAATCATTCTCGAAACACTGTTTCGTCAGAATATTCAAGTCGGTGGTTTTCTTAGATTCCTCTCTTAGAAAACTCTCTTGCTCAGAAGTCAGTTTCATCTATTATTATATCAAATCTTTGGATTATTTCAGCAGCTCTCTGCATAAACTGTTTCTTCAAGTTTTTAACTTGTCTGTATCCAGCCTTACGCTTCTTTTCATTTGTTTTGTAACCCATAAACTTAGCGACATCTTCTTCAGAACACTTATCGAAAAATAACATGCAGTATGCTGTATAGTGAGACTCACTCAATGAGTTCTGCATATGCTTGTTTAATTTTGCTAGCGACCTCTCATATGAAAAATCTTGTTGTGGCTTAGAGGATATCTCATGATCGTGATGTTCAGTGGACAAAGGTATCTTCAAAGAAAAAGCCTCTGATTTTTTTCCTTTGGCCCACTTTTGGCAGATAGGGCATCTAGACGAGTCGTGGTCTGCAAACTGATGATCGGGGCATGGATTTACATAGTTGCCATAGTGATTCCTTATTAGGTTTTTTATCTGATTAGATATTATAGTTCCTAACCACGGTTCAAGTGGGCGCTTCTGGTCCCACATGTGCCACTTTTTGTATATGTGTAATTTAATTACTTGTTTTACATCTTCAAAGTCAAACCAATTTATAGAGTCTAATCGCCACCTTGATTGTTGTCTACTTATGGCGGCATCTATTATCTCAATACAGTCTTCAAAAGTTTTACCGCCTTTTCTTTTCATCAATGAAGTCATTTACATCTTTAACATTTTTCCGTGATTTTTTTGGCTTAGTATTTTCTCCCAACAAAGATCCAAAAGTAAACGTGTTAGATTCACCGTCAGTCTGTATATCAACTTTTAACTGAGTTAAGTTGGGTAACTCATCAATAGATGTTTCGTCATCTTTTAAATTTTCTGTCTCAATTTTTTTAGGAGCTTTTCTTATGGATGAACCCGCTTTAGAAACAGCGCCTAGTGATTCTCCGCACTTTGAGCAAAAATTTGGCTTAGAATGATTGAACTCTATCTTGTGTCCACATTGTGTGCAAAAGACATGACTCATATATAAAATATATGATAATTAGGGTTTTTTTCTAATTAATTTATTTTGTGTCTAGTCTCTTTATAATAAACTTAAGTATCTCACTACGGACAATATCTCTAGTTGTGAAAGAGAAAGTGTGGATGCCCATTTCTTTTGATTCATCATCATCGAAGATGTCGAAAAACTCTTTGAAGCCTGTTTTACCGTTGATATCGCTTTGCATGAAATCGCCACCGATAATTATCTTAGTGTTCTCTCCAATCCTTGTTGTGAGTGTGGTCAGTTCTTTTTTTGTAAAGTTTTGAGCTTCATCAGCAAATATTAATTTGTTTCTCCAGCTGGCACCCCTCAAGAAGTTTACAGGCAATGCTGATATCTTTTCTTTGTTCTTAAGATAGATCATATCTCCCTCACAGAGTATCTCCTCCATCTTGTCGTATAACGGCATCAAGAATGGATCGAACTTTTCCGAGATGTCTCCGGGCAAGCTACCCAAACCTTTGTCCGCACTCTCAACAATACTCCGTATGTAAATTAAGTCTTTGTCGAAGTCTTGCTGCATCAATTGTAGCAAAGCATATACACCCATGTATGTCTTTGAGCTACCTGCGGGTCCAGATACAAAAATAATTTTAGTCTTCTCGTCTAGAGCTGTTTTTAAAAAACGCTGTTGTTTGGCAGTAAATTTAAATTCGCGCTTCTTAAATTTCATAGAACGGTCAAATGGAGTGGGAATATCCAAAGACCCCTTGATTTCAGTTTTTTTGCGAGCCATAATATTTACCTATATTACACAATAACATCTTTTATAGTAACACTTGTAAGCAAACTTTCTCCCCCTTGCATACCATAATTTTGAGATGTGACCGTAGATCCTGAGTTTGCGAGTATGCTCAAAACGCCAGCTCCACCTAATCCACCAGCAAATGGATTTATAACTTGGTTATCATGAGATTTTAGACTAAATTTAAGCTCACTAGTTAATTTCGTGCCGCTGTGGTTGATAAGTTGTGTCAAACCTGTTGATTCTATCTTCATCTCACTCTCCACCGCATCAACAAAATACTTAGTCGCCACTATGTCTCCTAGCCTGTAGATTGGTTTTCTTGAGTAATTTTTGTTAAATGATACAGACGATGTAATATTCTCATCCACAACCTGAGATGTATTACTAACCTCAACCGTATGACCATATACTATTTTGTCGCTTTTTAATAAATTCTCAAGATTTGAATCAGGTGGGCTATTATCTACACTTATCTTTTCCAACCTCGGTGGATCGTAAGATGTAAACTTAGCAGAGAATTGAACAGGTGCGAAAGGCTGTATATTCGCACTGTAACTATCTAAGAAGCACTTTTTAAATAAATTATCCCCCACTTTAATAGGAAAAAAATTAGTCCCAGTAGCACTAGCTTTTTGATGATCTAGTAAAAATCCATAACTAGTCTCTGCTGAAGCAGGTAAATTAGTATGAACTAAAAAATTAACAGATATCCCAACTTCTAAAGGACCGTCAAATGTTACTTGCTCATCTGACTTCAAAAATAGTCGTATGGCTGGCCTCTTTTCTTGGCCTAAAAATCTCTTAGGTGCCATTTTTGTAGGATAATCAATAGATACATCTGTCGCTACTAATGCACTATTACTCTCAGTTATTGTAGATGCGTTCTTTTGCCCGACAAAAACAGGTAAATTACTGTATGTCATATTTTAGTATACACATACATAGCCCCGATTATTTTTTTTATTTACCTTGCTGTGGTTACTTTTTATGGCCGCGATCAATTGAAATGGGTAGGGGGTTTGCTTATGAAAGATTGAAAAATGACTCCCCCCCCGCGACCGCAAGATATTGTAGTTAATTACTTTTGACTATTGGGGTGGGGTATGCCTAAAAAAAAAATTACTTTTTGTGCGATTAGTTGTTGCAATGCCACGCACATGCTGTATAATGCTTGCATGACTAAGGAAGATATCATGACCCGCCCGACCGATACCTACTACGTAGTGACCGCCGCTACCTACCCCGACCCGACACGGCGGTGGATTG
>CEUT01006673.1_pt1 | contig 16411 bp, 16 predicted proteins | sample 531401 | NCBI WGS metagenome assembly CEUT01 (sample SAMEA2622821, study PRJEB7988) | marine metagenome | biome: marine biome (ENVO:00000447); feature: surface water layer (ENVO:00002042); material: "saline water (ENVO:00002010), including plankton (ENVO:xxxxxxxx)" | depth 5 m | reverse complement strand
TAGTGTTCAGGTTATGCTTGATGAGTCTTCCTTTAATCCCGGATACATAGCCACTGTAGCAGAAATAAGAATGGCTTTAGGCGGAAAAGAGTCTTGGCAGGCATTTAAGGTTGTAGAATCCATTGCGGCTGGAACTTTTGATCAAGACCCTTGGTGTGTTGGGTTTGAGTTTACTGAAGACATACTAGATCAGTTCCTGCTTTACGCTGTAGGCAACTTGGCGTTTGCGGCCACTAGCCTTCACACCGCTAATAACGCATATAATGCAAATAGATCTTTTGCTGCTCATCAGGTTGACACCATCTGGAGGGGTGTTTCTAAATGTGCCGAAAATTTCTATAGACAAAAGTTTGTAGTTCCTGTTCCAGAAGAGCCGGGAGGAAGAGATAACAACCTAAAGTATCTGAACGAGGACGATGGAGTTAATCAAGGACTTTTCGATAATCCACTTACACAAGTTCCTTCTTGGAAAACGGTTGACTCTGCCTACATAGAGCTTCCTCTTGTTGACGACATAGCGGCTTACGACTCTAATGGCAGATTAAAAAGTGGTCAAATATATGCAAATTCTAATTTTTATGACTATAGTGCGCTTCAGCAAGATTATGCCCGATGGTCTCCAGCAAACGCTGGTGCTACTGGACAGGACGGAGTTTTCACAACAAAAGGCGGTCCTGCCACCGACACTGTTTTCTGGTATGACTTGGGTGGTGGAGAAGGTCTTCCTTGTATAGTTTGGGATTGTGGTGTTCAGATTAGAAACTATGCGCAGACAGCACTTATGGATCGTGTTGGCGATGCTAGAGGTGGAGGTGTTATAGATGCCTTTGACACCACGCCTCACTTGGGATTGCTTCCGCTTGTTAAATACCACTTCGACGCAGATGTTAATTTGGAGTCGATGATTGGTGCTGGTAAAGAATTATTACAGATACAAGTTCCTCCAGATTTGAAGCACCCGATTGCCATTGGGGTTCCTCAAGAAAGTCAAAAGTTTTGTTGGGGTCCGTGGTATAACTTTGTTGAAGGTGCTACAAATGGAAAATCTGAAGTTGTTTTTGATACATCTTTAGCTCCAGAAAACTTTGGTAGTTTTCAAGCCTTGAATGAAATTGGCGCTTCTTATGCTCGCGCTGGAAATGCGCAGGTTATTGAAAATGAGTCTGGAAGCATGAGGCTTGCATCAAAGCCAGCCTTTAATATAGCAGATAGATTTACCAGCCTTGGTCCTTACATTACAAATCTTAGTTGTAGTATAGACACAAGCGGCATGTATACTACTTATCAATTTAATACTTGGACTCCAAACTTTGGAAAGCTGGCTAAGTACAATGCGGACAGGCTCAGTAGAATTTATAAAGCCACATTGGATGCGCTTCAAAGAATACGTCAGCAGATTATAAAAAGAGGTTTCAATCCTTATCCTGCTGGCGAATTTAATCTTGATGATATAGACGAAAGATATAGAAGAAATCGTGGAAACGGAACTGCGATTATGTTTAGCGCGTATGATGGTACTGCTCCAAACGATGAATTCCCACAAAACTTTCAAGCTTACGGGGATACTGGATATGCCGTTGAAGGTGCAATGATAGATGTTAGTGATTTGTATGGCTTGGCTCTTTCAAAATATAGCCAATCTTTTGGTGCTACTCAAGAGCAGATTTTTTCTCCTTACCAAACACAAACAGAAAAGCCCGATGGCTCAACAACTCATCCAGAGATAGAAAGCGTTGCGGTAACTGACGAACAAGGACAAAGATTTAAAGATCAGAGCATATATCCTTCTTCGGAAGAGTTAGATCCTTATTTTCCTTATGAGCTTTATCAAGATGGGGATAATGGACAAGAGTTTTTAAGGCAAAGCGATTATCACTCTAGTATTCATGGCAGTTCAAATCCAGACAACCTACAGCACCATTTAAATAATAACGTGTCTGATATTGTTAGAAGTGTTGGCTTTAGGGGGCCGATGGTTCTTTCTGGTTGGGGCTATGACTTGGCGGCTAACCCTGTTCCAAATGACATGAGTGCCACTGGTGGTGGAGCTTTTGATCAGGGTGCTGCTGGCAACAGAAGACACTGGGAAACCGGCCCTATAAACCTAATGTGGGATGCCGAAAGAAAAATCTGGTCTGGCGGTCATGAGTTTATAGTTGGATTGCTTAAAAGTGATATAACAGCGCCCGACGCTTGGAATGAGCCTACAACATTTCAGGTAGAGGTGGCAAGAAAAGATGATCCTGATCCAGCCACTAAGGGTGACGACAATCTAGTTGTAGATGGAGAAATAATTACCGGATACAACAGAGATACTAATTTTTCTCTGCTTCTGAAAGATCCGCCCCAGTGGATTGTATGCGTTCGGCAAAATTATGAGTGGATACCATTAAAGCAAAATCAGTGCAGGTTGGTTATTTTTGATATCAGAGGCTCTAAAGATGTCAATTGTGATATTGAATGTCCAAAGACTGGCGATGCGAGCAGTCCTCAAACTGGTCATATTGTACACAAGCTTTGTGGATGCGATCATGTTCCATACGCAGCAGAAGATGGAACAATTCAGGTTTATGATGATATGCAGTTTTTCTGGGAAGGTGGGGGTATCGGAGGTGGGCCGAGATTGCAAAACGAAGTTGCGGGACAGGGTGTTGCCATGCTTGTTGAAAACGGCAATGAGTGCAAGTGGGTTGTAATATACTTTGACCATTACAGAGATATAAATGTTATAACCAGCGCCGCTGTTGTGGGATCTAATTTAGAGTTTGGTAGACACACGGTTAGAATTTGGGATTGCTGTAAACTTGAACCCACCAAAATACCACTTATTGATTGTGAAGATTACGAATAACACTAAGGACTATTTATGCCGTTGATAAGATACGCTGGCGGAATATTAAAAGCTTATGGAGGTCTGGCTGGCACTTTAGCTTGTTGTTGTGATGATGATTATTATGACGATTATGGCTATGCCAAAGAATGTAAATGTTGTCAAGGATACGACGGCGATGAATATGTTTGTGGTCTGTTTCCCACAACTCCTCCGAACGATAACTGTAACTCTGAGTTTGAAGTTACTATTCCCGGAAGTCCACACCTTGGAAGAATAGTTTTTGGTCCTCTGGTAGCCGCTTTTGGTAGCTACTACCAAGTTTACTTACAATACTATGAAATGGACCTAAACAAGTGTGATCCAACGATAACCGGCACGGTTACTATTGTTAACGTTGGCGCGTGTGTAGACGGAACGGGAGATGCAGCATCTTGTAGAATTTGTGATGCTGAATTTACGGCTACAGGCAAAGCGCCCGTTTACACTGCGGGGGTTTGCGATACGCTCGAAACAAACTACAACACTAGCGAATACCAACATTGCGATCCAACAGATAATGATTTATCAGAGGCTTGTGGATGTTACTGGGAAGTAAGAATAAGTGATTGTAAGTCTGGAGACGAGCTTACAGAGCCGGTTCCTAAATTTATTGGAATTGTAGGAAGTTGCGCTGGAGGTATCTGTACTGATCCTTGTGGCTGTTGTAACGGCGCATTAGAAGGCGAGCCTGCTTCCGACAGAACAGAGCAATGGGATTATATCGGATTTTATATAATAGATCCAAATCGCAGCGTAAGAGACTGCTGTAAAACTTGTCCCGATGATTATTCGGGGGATGATGGTTACGTATGATAGAACTAGAAACTGTTGAAGATTGGGGATACACGGTCAAAATGTCCGTCAAAAAAGATGGTGAAAGTTGGCTAGAGAAACTCAAAGTAAGCCCTTGGAGCCAACTTAAACCTGAACATTTGGATTTTATAGAACAAAATAAAACACAAATATACAATCAGCTACGTCAGCGGAAAAAATTTGCGAACGAAAAAAGGGGGTCGATGCCCGATATTTTTGAAAAAGATACTGACAAAAGAACAAAGCGAATTGATTCTGATTGTGCCGTTATTACAAGCACGACCGGCAATCGTGACGCATGGACTCGATTTTCGTGTTGGTTTTGCTTTTTTAATAATGATGTTGAATATGTCGTCTATAATAATGGTGGTGCTTTATTTAAAGAAATGTTCTTTTGGGGCGCACAAGAAGTTATTGGTAAATTTAACTCAAATATCGACTGCATACTAGACGCCTTAGAAGAGTATGATAAGGTTCTTTGGGTTGACCCAAGCGTTGTAATAAACTGTGATGTTTCTGAAATATTTGAAAAGATAGAGCAGCAAGTATTTATTCCTAGTTATTCATTCAAAAAAGATCCACACGCTTCTGTTCTTGGTGTAAAAGCAAACAGAGATGAAGGTTTTTTAGAGCAACTAAGACAAGCAGGCCAACAAAAAATTAAAGATATTGTTGATTTTAAAATACAAGATGGCGAGGTTTGGAACAAAAGAATAGAATTATATGAGCCTTCTGTGGAGGAAGTATGTAATTATATATTTAGAGAAGGTGCAAAAATATACAATAATTATGAATATTCATATCATCAAAATTGGGAACACAAAAAACTTTGGCCCCCTAGTAAAGTAGCAAGGATATAGAATGGAACATTTATCAAAAATTGTAGAAATGGGTTTCAGCATAGACCTACAAAAAGATGGAATGCTAAAAGTGTCTCCTTGGAGCAAGTGCAGTCCAGAGCAAAGAGAGTGGCTAAAGGAAAATAAGGAACAAATAGTCGCTGAAATAAAAGAGCTAAAAAGAATAAAAGACGCAGGCGAAAAAATGCCTGCACTCAAACCAAAAGAAGATCCTAAAAAGCTATCTCAGGTTGGCACTATTCTGTCAAAAATTATAGAAAAAACATTGCCCAAATCTGTTTTGCAAAAAGTTCCCAAAGAAACCTGCGGCTGTCAAGACTATGAAGCTAAAATGAACAAGTGGGGCGCAGATGGATGCCTTAAAAGAGAGGCTGAGATTGTTGAATATTTGTCGTCAAAAGTTAAACACTTGGGTCTTCCTTTTACAGCAACACCAAAGACTATTGTAAAAATGGCAGCCAAGAGATTATTACACAAAGCAATTTCTATACAAAGGAAAAAAGATGGGATGCGGTTGCGGTAAAAATAAAAATCCTCCATCAGACCCGCCAAAGCCTGTGATAATTCCAAAGGCTCAAGTTTTTTCTACGGAAAATGCTTTTGGCAGAAGAATGAACTCTTGTCAAGATTGTGACTTGAACAAGGATGGGATGTGTTGGTATAAATTAAACGTTGAAAAAAAAACACAAGAAGAATCTAAAGTAGAAAATTTAGCAAAAGATCTTTATGAGGCTTGCCCGATACAAGAGTGGGATCGAGAGCTAGGGGTTAATCCAAATGAGACAATGTATAATCACGGCAAGCCTGTCTGCGAGTGGTGTGAGGCTGTAATATTTTTTGGCAACAAAACCATATGTGATACGTGTTTAGAACGGGTTAAAGCTAGAGCAAAAAGCTCGTTTATTGACCCTTATGATGTTAGTATGTACGAAAGCAAGTTTTTTGCGAAAAGTCGAGAGCCTTTTCCTTTTACCGCAGAAGTTAAAAGAGATTTACATTTTTTTCTTTGGCCTAAGTTTGCCTCTTCTACTAAATATCATATTGATCAGTTAAAAGCTTCTATAGATTTGTTTAACGGAGATAGAATCTGTTGCGTTGCTACCGATGACACCACACTAGAAAAAACATACAAAGACGATCTAGAAGAAATATTTACTGAGGTTTACTATATAAAAAATGACTCTGGAAAAAGAGAGGCCGCTGGTTTTGTTTCTACTTTGGAAAAAATGAAGCTTGATGATCCCAATAGAGTCATATGCTTTGCTCACGGCAAGGGTCAGCAGCCTCACACCCATCAGTCTGAAACTGTTTTAACTTGGGTTGAAATGATGTACGAAACCTGTGTTAGAAATTGGGAGGGCGTAAAACACGCTATGGAATCTGGATACCACCTAGCGGGATCTTTTAAAAGAAACTCAGGACATATCATGGGTTGGCATTATTCTGGCTCTTTCTTTTGGGCTAGGTCTATGAGCATACATGAAAAACAAAATTGGAGGAATATGAAGCACCATTGGTGGGCCACTGAGTCTTGGGCTGGCAGACACTGGAAGGAAAAGGAGGGGTATTGTTTGTTTGCTGATTCGTTTGATGGAAGTATGTATGATTTTAAGAATGCAAAGGTGAAAGATACACCCATAACACAGCATTTAGAAGACTGGAGAAAAACCAACAATTCAAAGTATAAAGTAGATATTCCATTTTATAAAGAAAGCTTTCCATTCAAAAAAGACCCAATAAAAAATCTACATTATTTCATTTGTCCAAAACATAAAGAGTCCACAGATTATCATCTTTCAAAAATTGAACAATATTCTGATGACTTTAATGGTAAAAAGATTTGCTGCATCGCAAAGCCAAACGGTGTAAATATTGATGCCGTAGTAGACAGAGCTAATAATTTGTTTGATGTAGTTTACATAAGAGACAACGACCAAAGAAAAAGAGAGGGCGTTGGATTTGTAGATTCTTTAAAATATCTAGAGTCTAACAACAGAGATGAGGTTATTTGCTTTGCTCATGCGAAAGGCCAAATGACAAAAACGGCAGAGTCTGAATGGGTAAAAAGATGGAACGAGGCACTATACTATTATACTTTTGAAAACTGGGAAGTTATAAAAGAAAAATTTGAAGACGGGTTCAAGGCCGTAGGGTGCTTTAAGTCAAGAAATTCTCAAAAACATAATCATAATCGTTGGCATTACCAAGGATCTTTTTGGTGGGCTAGATCCGCTTATCTGTTTTTAAATAAATTATGGAAGGATTTAAGAAGCAACAAATACGCAACTCAATATTATTGTGGAGATCGCTTTATAGACCAAGAGGCGGCGTGTTTGTTTGGGTGCGATTTGGAATCTTCTTTGTATGAGCAAGAGGCTTGGCAAGAAATAGATCCTTTTGGGCTTTTTTCTGTGGGGCAAATATAAATGGAATTCAAGATAATTGAAGATGCAATCAACCCACTTTTGCTGAATTCGCTTTGCGCGTCTTGGCCCGATGCAAGTTCTAGATTCTGGCATCATTATTCTGGCAAAAACGCTGAAAAATACGCTAGCAAAAGCCATAACGATCTACCAGAAATAGCAAAACTATGCACCATAGAGATGATAAAGCGCATAACTCCGTATGTAGATTGTAATGTTTTTCCTGACATGGAGTTTTATGGCGCTGGATTGCACATGATTCCGTCTGGCGGCTATCTTAGAAGGCATCTAGATTCGTCTTTGATGGAGTCAACCGGATGGAAAAGAGAATATAGCTGTGTTTTGTCTGTAAACAAACACTGGCAGGATGATTATGGCGGCGCTTTTGTTTTGGGCGATACGGAAATATTGCCTAAATTTAATCAATTAATTACATTTAGATGCACAGATGAAAGCTTTCACGAAGTAAAAGATGTTGTTGGTCCAGATCCAAGATGCACTCTTTGTGTGTTTTTGTGGAGTAAAAACGACCAATCAAAAAATATTAGAAAACAAGCTTATTTTGTGTAATAATACTATGACTGTACACAAATTTGTGTATAATACACAAAGGAGAAAATAATGGCTATTATAGACTTTCAAGTTTTAGGTAACAATACAGCAGTTCCGGCAGAAGAAACCCTTTCTGGCTCTGGCGTTGGTTTTTTTGGATCTACCGCTGGCTCTTCAGTAGCAATAGGTCAATACCAAGACAGAAGCAATGTAGCTTCTTCTGATGGCTCTACTGTTGGAACAGCGTTGACGAATATTAAGTTTACCACTGGCGCACATCCTAGCGGAAGGTGTACTGTTGACGCTACCGGACCAGCCTACAGCACTGGGCTGAGTGGTGTTCCTAGTTTTGAATCCACTTTGGGTATTAGATTTGGACACACCACCGCAGTCAGTGTTCAAAATTGTCAGTTGAGAGTCTTTGACCGAAGCTTTATAAATAATCCTGCTAGTGGTGTTTATACTAAGGTTGCTGAAATAGTCAACTTTCAAGGTTCAACATACAATTCTCAAGGTAGTGCTGGAACTGGTAATGGCGCAGTTGGTAGCGGCGATGCTTTTTGGTGGGGTGAGCCTTGGCCTCAAGAGCTTGTTGGCACTAATAGTTACTACACAAATAGCTTGGGCGTGGAATTCTACAACGGTAGAGACAACGAGACCTCTGTGAATGGCGATTCTAGACTTAGCGCTGGAAGTTCTGACGAGACGGTTGGAGGAAGCGGTATTGTGGTTCCACTTCTTGATTCTCCGGGCAGTGGTCAGCAGGGGCTTCAAGCTAATCAGGTGATTAGTGGAACCGGAATGGTTTGGCCCAAATGGACGCAATATATCAACACTACTGGTAGACAACAATTGTGGGCTGGCTCTACTGCTCATCAATTTGGTGACGGTGCTACTGCCGCCAACAGAGCAAAGAACTACGGCGGAACCGGAGTTTATACGCACCACACATGGGCCGTTGCTTTGTCTGCTAGCCCAATTTCATTGGGTGCAAAAGAACAGTATGGATTATACGTTTCTCTAGAATATCTGTAATCGTATGAGTGTATTTTTTTCACCAAGTGTTGCTGATTCTGGTTTAGCATCCTATTTTGACGCTGGAAATAAACTAAGTTATGTTGGTTCTGGCAGCACTTGGTCTGACATGATAGGCGATAATGATGGGACCGCAACAAACGGTCCTGTTTTCAGCACGGACAACAAAGGAAGTTTTTCTTTTGATGGAACTGATGACTATATTGATTGTGGTTCTGATGCATCTCTTTCTGGGATATCTAGTGCTATAACCGTTTCTGCATGGATTAAGATACCAAACACTGATCGAGGGGATATTGTCTCTCAGTGGGCTGGAACTGGAACAAGGCATTTTCTATTGACGCATTCTTTAACGACTGGCAAGCTAGAGTTTTATATTTCTACAAACGGCGTGGGTTTTGATAGCTCTGGAACCAGTTCTACATCTCTAGAAACTGACACTTGGTACAATGTCTGTGGCCGATACAATGGAGCAAATATTTCTTGTCATATAAATGGCGTGCTGGAAAGTGAAGCCTCTCAAACCGGTTTGATGTTTGGTGCTTCATCCACGCCTGTTTTAATTGGCGCTTCTAATACTAATTACTTTGAAGGCAATATAGCAAACGTAAAAATTTACAATAGGGCATTGACTGATGACGAGTTGTTTTCTAATTATTTAAGTCTTGCCGGAAGGTTTTCATAAGTGTATGTGCAGGGATAGAGTACTTTACACTGGCGGTACTTTTGACCTTTTTCATTATGGTCATCTAAAATTCTTAAAAAATTGTAAACAGATTGCCGACAGACTGGGCTAAAGTTATAGAAATTGCAAAAATTGCTAGGGAATTTAATGATTAAAATTATAACAAAAAGAAATATTCCCACTATCATCAAAAAAATGGAAAGGTACGATAGCGCTATAATACTAGGCAAGGGGCCAACATTCAAGCCTATCGAAAGTAATAATGAAACCACATTGAACGTGGCAATTAATCAAGCCATATTTTATAGTGATCATATAGACGCATTAGTATTAAATGATTTCGATATTGCTCAAGATATTTCTAATAACATGGTTTCAGAAAAATTAAAAGATTTAAAGTATGTAGTCGTTCCGCGACTTACCAGTAGATCTGGACACACTTATAAACAAGCATTAGAGTTATTTTCCGCTAACTGTAAAAAAACTTATGCGATTGTTCACAATTTAAACAGCCACGAATCGTGTGAAGATCCTAACTTCACAACTTTAATAAAAGGTCATCACTGCACCAGTTCACACACAGCTTCTGGCTTTATATCTTGTTGCGCTAGTAATGTCAGACGAGTAGATTTTTACGGAGTTGCAAATAGTTCAGAAGGATACTTTTACCATCACCTGTTTGAAAAATATAATCCATTCAATTCTAATAATCAGACTGTTACCGTTGCTCATCCCAATAATGCTGCGGGGCATCCTACTAGCGAGGATTCAAAAAATGTAATAAAAGAAATTAAAAAACAAATACAGAAAACACTGATTGCCAAAGATATTAATTTCAATTAGTTTTACTATAGTGTCTATATACACATTGAGCAAGTTCAAAATCTTCATTAGTATCTATATCTATATGAATTCCCTTTGCATGATACCAATAAGGATTTGCTCCTAAATAGTAGCCTATATCTCTTATGCACGATCTTTTTAAGATGGCTAGCGAAAAAGACAATTCATAACACACGGGCAGTAACTGGGAAACCTTGTGCCAAGGCCCAAAGCCAAAACCTTGAGGGCTATAGTTAGAGTCTAAAATAAATCTTTTCTTAGGATATACCACCGATAAAGAATCATGTTCGCTGTTTACATCATTCCATTTTTTTATACATTCGCCATAGCTATTAAAAAACGGTTCAATCACACAGCACCAAGCGATGTCGTCATCCCCCGGAACTTGATCTACTATCCCATTCAATAGATTCTTGCTTGATACGCTGTTTTTAGTTAGGTGATTATCCCTATGTAAAAAGTTTACACCCCACCTTGAGCAAATTTTTTCTTTTTGTTTATTTTCGCAGCTTAGATAAATATCTTGCGCGTCCATTACTTCAAGAAGTTTTTGTATTGTTAAGTCAACTAAAGACTGACCATTATAAAAATTTTTAAAGTTTTTGTGGGCGATTCTTGCAGAGTTATCTTTTGCTGGTATTATTGCTTTCATTACTTGCCTTAAAGTAAAAGCGGGTAGCACAAAAAGTCCTACCCGCAGTTTAAGATCGTATCGTATACTTTTACTCAAGCTTTTTGGTTTTACTATTCCATCGCGTCCAGCCATTGTCTGGTAGCCAGTTGCCTTCTGCGTCCTTGCGTTTCGGGAATAGTCCACCGCCCTTTTTCATGACGCCAAACGATAACCTTGCGCCACAGTCCAAGCATCTAAGCTCGTAGTATTCATTGCCATCGTTTTCACGAACTACAAATCTTAGATTCTCAGATCCGCATTTGCCACATTTGGTTTCTCCAAAAACCTCTTGGTAAATCGCAAGCTGATTGAATACTTCCTTTACGGTATCGCATTCAAATTCTACAGTAAGATTTCCAAGTTTATAATTTAGTTTCATTTCTACCTCCAGTTGTTGTTATATCCCACTATGTCGTCCGGGATTTCTTTAGATTTATTTTGATATTCGTTTAAAAGTTTAATCATTTTAGATGCGGTCATTTTCCTAACATCCCCAATCGCTTCGTATTTTTTATCCCCCTGATTTATAAACTTGATTACATTTACATTTAGTTGTTTACACTTTGTATCAATAAATTGAATTTGTGGTGACGTAATATCGTCTTCCTCTGTCCAGTCACCATTGCTAGGCTCTACCTTGATAGACTGCCTAACAATTGCAACAACATCCTTGTTTCTTGGAATCTCTTCTGCGGCCACACATCGCACTTTAAGAGCCTTTCTCAAACATCGACCCTCTGCCTTGGTGCTAGCCGTAGCAGCGGGATGGGCGCAAAATAGGTCGTCTGTGTTGCCATGCCAGCAGTCTGCTACATCGCCATAGGTTCTAAGCTGACCAGAGTTCATCCAGTCGATAACAACCTCAAATCCAACCGTTGCTCTTCCGGGTCCGTTTGGATCATCAGAGGCGACGATTGTAGTTGGTCTGCTGACAATAATATCTCCAAGAAGTTCTTCTGCCACCCTGCGAAGACCTACGGTCAGGGGGTTTCCATTGTACATTTCTGACTTGTGAAACTTACTCATGACATAATCATGCCAATCCTCTGATCCGTAAGCTGGGCTTGTTTCTTCTTGTAGCTCTGTTTCCTGTTGTGAGTTTTCAATATCTTCTTGGTCAAAAAGGTCAGTGCTTGAACTCATCATTTAATCTCCAATTCAATAAAACGTTTGTCCTTTGGTGGGAATTTCTTTTCTATTTTGGATATTTCTCTTGAAACAATTTCCCACAGTGTCCTAGATGATTTTTGAGAAAATCCTTTTAACATATACTTTACTCTTATTATACAATATCCAGAAGACAAAAGCAAACCGTTTTTAATTGAGTCTAGCTTTATTGTCTCTTTTAATTTTTCTTCCCCCCACAGAGGTAAAAAGTGTTGAGGTCCATCAATTTCTATTGCTGTTTTCAACTCTGGCAAAAACAAATCTATTTCAAATTGTCCTTGAATCAAACCTTTTTTGTGAAGAACAACATCTATCCCCCGCTTTTGTATTGCTTCATACAAGCATCTTTCGGCTTTAGATCCTTCTGTGCAGGTTTTGTGCAGCGCCCTTCCTGCCGCCTCAAGCATGTCTCTTTTTTTGTTGGCGGGTATTTCTTCCCATCTTTTCTTTGCTTGTTTAGAAAATTCTTCTCTTTCTTCTTCGCTTCTTGCTTGCCAGTTGCTGTATACACCTTCGCTAATTTTAAACTTTTCTTGTTCTGTCCTTGTCTTTCCCTTTGTTGGGTGCTTGCTTCTGCCTGTTTCTATAGCTATCTTTTGAGATTCAGATTTGCTTCTGATTGGTATGTTGTTTTTCTTTAAAATTCTTTCTATCTTTTTGGCATACGTATTTAAATCTTTAGCAATAGAATATGTGCTTTGATTTTCGTTATATTTTTCTATTACGTATTCTTCATCAATCTTTGACATTTTAAACTCCCACTATTTTTCTAAGTTCTTCAGAATTCCAATCATCCAAAATGCCGACCGGTTTTTTATTACAATAGTTTTCTATTAGTTTTGAGTGTGGTTCGCTTCTTGCGATTATCTTTATTTCATTTTCCCTGAGTAGATCGCAGGTAGTGTTGTGGCTAATTGGATTATCTAGCCACTCAAAGTCCCAAAGATAAAAATATTTATCGACGTTGTTGCTTGTAGCAGTCATGATTCTCAGGTCTGCCAAGCTACTGCCTATACAAACCCCTGAATAATCTGCGTAAAAGGATATATTATAACAAGGAAACAGTGGCTTTGTTATAGGAACCGCAGTCGTGCTAGTGAAAAGTAAGCAAGATACGCTTGGATCTTTTGCAATTTTGTTAAATTCTTTAACCAAGTAAAACGACTTTTGAGAGTTTTTTAAACAGTCGGTCATTGCAGCAATGCTAGCCATTTAATTTTTCCTTTAAAAATAATTCATAGTCTCTTATGTAATCATCTTCTGAGTGTTCCTCTGAGCAAATAGCAAGCAAAATTTCATCTCCGGTGAGATACGTCTGCTCATCCCAAATCATATTATCTATGTATAGCGATTGGTTTTTATTCAATATATACTCCTGAACGGATTTGCCGTCATTCAGGGAAACTTTTACACTGCCAGATATACAAACCAGTATTTGTTTGCTTTTTATATGGGCGTGAGCGCCTCGTTTTTCCCCTTTGGGTACATTATATATGTAGAATATTCTTTTGGGAGCAAACTCAAACCCTTTATTTATAGCAGTCAGGCATCCTCTGCTGTCGCTAAATGTTGGTAAATTTTTTAACATTTTTTATAATACGCTGTATTTCTTCGCTGGTTAGTTGTTCATGAAATGGTATGCTTACTGTTTGCTTTTCTTCCAGTTCTGACTTTGGCATTTCTCTGTATTTTACAATATTTTTTAAAAGGTCGCTCTTATGAAAAGCCTTATAGTGTATGCCACACTGAATTCCTTCGTCTTTCATCGCTTTTACGAATTTAGAATTGTCTCTTACTCTTATTCTGTAAAGATGATTGCTCTTATTATTATAATGTAAAGATTCATTAAAGGCAAGTCTAATTTCTTGTAAAATGCTATTTTTTTTATCTAGCTTCTTCAGATTTTCATACGCTATTTTTGCCTGTATAGAACTTCCATGCATCTTATACCCAATCATTATTTGTTCTCTTTCCCAAGAGTTTTTAGATGGATTAGTTCCATTTAAAACCATAGCTTTGAATCGGTCTATTGCATAACGATTATTAGATACAATCATTCCACCGTCACAACCGCCTACGGGTTTTGTTGGATAAAAGCTGAATATCATAGTATCGCTATCGGAATTTGAGAATTTGCTATACTGATTTCTTGTTACTCTTTGTGCAGAGTCCCATATTCCCGGATGCAATTGATACATATCTCCAACCCAATCAATATCATCATAAAACTCTATTTTGTTTCCAGAGTTTAGTATCATATTAGGCACAACTACGGGTATTATGCTTGGTATTTTTACTGTTGAATTAAGATTTTTTAAAGAAAGATAAATTAAGCTAGATGCGCTGTTTGCAAAGCAGGCATACTTTGCTCCTACATATTCTGCAAAAGCCTGTTCAAGCTCTTCAACTATTTCTCCATGAAGAATATGACCAAGGTCGTTTGTGTTTATAATATAATTGTTTATGTTAAATAGATTGATCATGCCTGATTTTTGTAAAAAATATTTGAAATAAATTTCTGCTTCCAGTTAACTTAATTAAGGATATACTATTTTCCAAATTCCCGGATGTAATTTGTCACCTTTGATAAGTCTGGGTTTGTTATGTTCTCCGCGAAATTCTCGACGAACTTCATTAAAAATTCTAACATCTTTTTCTATCTCAATTGAACCCTTGCCTCTAACAGAAGAAGCTATTCGTTTAATTTCACTTTGCTCTACACTTAGCTTTGCGCGTGGCTCCGTATTTTGTTTCTGGCGCGAATGTTTTTGAATGAATCTTGAATATAAATCTGATAGAGCTAAACATTCTTTTAGTGTTTCGTAATCTTCTAGATTATATATGCGTTCATTTTCTACCAAGTATTTTAATATATCCGCTTCTGCTTCTTGATTTTCCGAGGTTGCGATATTGAAGTACTTTACGCCTGCGTATTGGCGGTATTGTCCTCCATACGGAGTAAAATGAGACTGGTCTTCGTCAGACCCAAATGCGCTAAAACCAAGTATATTCAAATTCTTAAAACCTGCATTCAGTATGTTCCTAATCATGGCAAAACCACCAGTAGCGTTTATTTGCTCTCCCCCATAGCCCAGATCCTTTCCCGTTAAATCCTTGGCAGATGTTCTTCTATCGTAATCGAAGTATTTAATATTATTTAGATCGTAATCTTCTCCAAACCAGCTATCGTCAACATGCACGGAGGATGGTCCTATGTCTTGAGTTCCATAGCGGCTTCTTCCATAGGGTATTCCGTCGTCTATGCACAGCGCATAGATTATGTTAGGGTTTTTGTCTATTAATATCTTTATCCAGTTGAGATGATCATCGTAGTGTTCAGGATTAATTGTTTGAATTTCACCTGATGAAAAATAGCAGTGAAATGATAATACCATATCTATTTTAGTATTCTTAGATAAGATTTCATTCTCATAATACTTCTTAGCATACCAATGATTATGGCAAATTATTTTGGACGGATTCAACCTTTCTATTTGACCCCTTAGATATTTTCTATACTTTCGTGGGTATAGATTATCATCGTCAATCCTGCCGCCCAGATATAAAATAACATCATCTTCCTGTAGATCTACATGTTTGAATATTTTCTCTATTGATTCTTTCTCAACACTAATCATAAATACATATCTTTTTAATTATATTAATAAGCTCTTTAACAACTTCTGGAGTATGAGCCATAGAAAAGTGATATAATCCATTTGTGTTAACAAACACGCCTGATTCTTTTAGTTTTTTGGAAAATATTTTTTGAGCATTTTCTGGTTCGTATAAATCTCTTTCTTCCCTATTGGTAATGAATTTATCCGTGAATACGATCCTATTGATTGGACCACATCCTATAGCTCTTATTTTCTTGTTTTTAGTTATGAAAAACTTATTAAGCTCGTCGCGAAATATTTTTCCAGCAGTGTCTAGATCGTCATAATTGATATGTCTTTTTTCAATTATCGTTTCAAGTACTAACTTAGCGGCATACATACTCAAAGGATTCGCTGAGAAAGTACCTCCATAGAACACATTTCCTGTTTTTATAATTTCTGGTCTAGCTCCAACTGCACCGATTGGAAACCCGCCGCCTAAAACTTTGCCGTAGGTTACTATATCTGGCATGACACCAAACACACCAGCACCACCTTTAGCGGATAGTCTAAAGCCCGTCATCACTTCATCAAATATTAGTAATATATTTTTCTTGGCGCAGTGTTCTCTTAGCTTATGTAAAAACTCTTTTATGTCTGATCTGGGATTAGAACCTTGAACCGGCTCTATTATAACAGCAGACATGTCAGAGGTAATTTGCTCAAAACAATTGTCATCATTATAAGGTAATACTTTAAATAAATTGTCTACTTGCTCTGGCACACCTTTGTTGTCTGTATGCTCTTTTAAAAAACCATCTAGTCCACCATGCCATCCACCGTGAAATCTTCCGATCAGACTTTTACCATTACAGGCGCGGGCAAGTCT
>CEUT01022434.1_pt1 | contig 16415 bp, 13 predicted proteins | sample 531401 | NCBI WGS metagenome assembly CEUT01 (sample SAMEA2622821, study PRJEB7988) | marine metagenome | biome: marine biome (ENVO:00000447); feature: surface water layer (ENVO:00002042); material: "saline water (ENVO:00002010), including plankton (ENVO:xxxxxxxx)" | depth 5 m | reverse complement strand
TCAGCGTAGTCTATGTGCACCGATTCTTGTGGAGGTATATATCGAGGGTCCTCAGCGTGGGACTCTATGATTCTCTCTATGTCCCTCCTCCTCATCTCGCTCTCAGGCTCAGGGAGGTCGATGCCTAGTTTATCGCACAGCCAGTTGAAGTATCTCTTGGCACCGAGTTTTCGGTACTTTGCCTTCTTCTGTGTCTTCGTGACCATTAACTCGCCTCAGTAGTGATACACTGTATCCTGTGCAAACACACGGATGGATTTAGGCATTACCTTGAGTTTTGAGCGCATGGGTCCTTTGTCCTCGGGTATCGTGAGCGGCGCCTCAACGATGTAGTAGTCGTCTATCACGACGGTCATGGACTCCCTGCCGGATGCAGCCTCCGTCCCCTGCTTGGTGAATGACAGGCTCACCATCTTGTTGGCGTCGTCAGAGTTGTCAACAGCCCTCCTCATCTGATGATAGAGGGTCGGGTCGTCAACGATAATCTCCATGTCCAACTCGTACTCTGTCTTACCCTCGACGGCGATTGATGCGTTCCTAGCACCTGCGAATGGTATCTGGTCAGTCTCGCTGTCAGCGACCTTGTTCCCAGATATGGTGTAGAACTGCTCGACCCCGGTCTTCCCCTTCAGGTCGAATGACACCACTTGCCCCAGTCTGATACCACCGACATCCACTGTGCCGTTGTAGAACATGAAGGGCTTCTGCGTCCCCTTCGCTATACCTGCCTCGCTCCTAGCCTGTATGGTATTGGCAGTGTCCTCAAAGAGCCTGTGCACGTTGTACCTGTCTCCACTGTGCTTACCGCCTGAGAAGGCTGCTGTTAGTGTGATTACACTGTCAGATATGGCTGTGCCACTAGGCGTCGTATTACCAAGAGAGGACTTGTCATCTTGAGTTAGAGTCACTACTGCGTTAGATGACGATGCTACCATATTCAAAGTACCTGCTGCTTTAGCCGCATTGACCGCTGCTGCTATGTTGGTGGCAAACTGATTGGCATTACTATTGGCGTTTCCAAAAGCAATTTTTGTAGCAGTAGAGGTGGTAAGACTGTTATCAATAGCGAAATTAACGGTATTTGTGCCATCACTAAGCGTTAGGACACGTGTATTGGCCTCTCCTGCTGACTTGGAAAGAGCAGTGAGAGTGGCTGTGGCTGCTGCTCCCTCCAACCTACCTGTATCTGTGTAGCAGAGTGCAGCATCGAAACCGACACTCAGGCGAACGGCAGCGTCTGTGTCAGCGGTCATTGAAAACTCCTTGACCTTGCAGCCACGGAACACGCGTGTGAGTTGCTTGGCGTCTGTGGAGCCACCATCAACGACCTCAGCAGTGCCGCCATCGTCATCCTGATTGTCATTTCTCCTGACGCTGACCTCAAGCGCGAAGGATGGAACAATCGTCTTGGCGAAGACCATCCTGTCAACAGGTCTCGTTATGGTTCGCGTAGTGGCATTAAGAGTTGGAGCAATAGAGGTGGTATAGTTAAGTTTTGAAAGAGCCTTGGCTGAGGAGTGGGCGAAGTTCAAACCATCGTCCAACCAAATGTATCCCTTGCTGTCCGATGAGTTCCAGTAGTATGCTGCCACTCTTCTGATTTCATTCTTCTGAGCATCAGTTATCAGAGCAGTCTCATCGCTGCTCGGGTATGTGGCCGTACCAGCCTCCTTGTGTAGATGCACAGGTATGGTGTCTGTGTCTGCAATGTGCACGTAGTCTCCCGGCGACAGGCTCATGTCGCCGCTTCCGTGTGTTATCAGTCCCTGTCCGGGGACGGTGGCGGCGTTGGTAGTGCCAGTACTGCTCACATTGAAACCACTGCTAGTCAAGTCCATGTTGATACTCTCCTGCCCGAGCGCGTAGTACAGCCATCGTGCATTGTGCATAGTGGCCTCAAACTGACCGCCTGTGTTGACGAATCTACCGGGGACCTGCACAGCAACATCACGACCGAGGCCGATGACATGGTACCTCTTGAGGTCAACCTTAGTCTCAGGTAGTGATATCGTGTTTATCAGACCGACGAACTGGTCGGTGAGGACGCTCTCGGAGGAGTTGTTCGCATCATCATCATGCTCGGAGTCCTCGTCTAACGTGGGTAGTTTGTAGGCGGAGATGTGCAGAGTTCCATTGACTGTGGTACCATCGACGGTTGTCGGACCCGTCGTGCGCATCTGTGGTGTGACGTGCAGGACAGTGTTGTTTGAACTCTCGCTGATGACGTGCTTAACGATGGTGTACCTCCTGCCTGACACGCTCATGTTGTCCTCAGTGTTGATGCCAGTGCCGGAGAGGTTTGAGAAAGCGACCTCGCACCCAACGAGCATCCCAACAGGGTACCTCAACTCGCCGCCGTTGATTGGAGAGCCATCGGCCCCGCCTGTGAGCGTCAACGTGGATGTGTCAGTGCCAGCAGCGCCATTCGCTATGACGAACTGGAACGAGCCCCCGAAGCCCGCTGGTAGTTGTAATTCTGTCTCGTGACCGAATGAAATCTCGGTCAAATCTCCCTTATAGACTGTCGATGGCACTTTCTTCACCTCATGGTATCAATTCTGCAAACACGATTACCTCTATTTGGAACGTCATACGGAATAACTGCTTGCTCCTGTCAGACAGGTCTGTTCGCGTCTTGTATACCAACCTGTCGAAGTTTACGCCGTCTCCCTTGCGCTTTGTGTGCACAAGTCTGCGTATCTCATTCTCCATCTTCTTCAGCCGTTCACGTCCTACTAGGGTCCTCGCATCAACGGTTATGTTGACACGAGTTGTGACAAAATCGAATAGCAGTTCTGGTAATTCTTCATTGTGGGCAGTCTCAAAGACAAGCACGTAGTCCCTGTTCCTCATGTCGAGCCTCTTTCCCCTCTCGGCGGTGGTGTTGGCTATGTCATCGACAACGGGCTTGATGTTGTCGGTGTTGCCCCTGTTCCAGTCGTCTCTGAACAGGTCAACGATGACGTCGATAGCCTCCTTGAACGTCGCAACCATCACTCAGCCCTCCTTATGGCGTCTGCATCGGGGAGCAGGTACCCACCAACGAGTTGAAGTTTGTGCTCCCTCAACGAAGGTGACTCACTGAGCATCCTCCTGTCCACGTTCTTCATCACCTTCTCTCTCTCTTTATCAGGTAGAGGATTGCGAAGACTATCCAAGAAAACACCGTTCTCCATGTCGTACCCATAAACGCTCAACTCCTGTTTGAGAATGCGCTCCCTGAACTCCTCCGGCGTGTTCTTGACGAGTTGCTTTAGGTTCTCCTGCATGTCGCTGCTGCGATAGTACTCAGTCATCTGCTTGATGTAGTCATCGCTCTGCTGCTCAGCGAAACTCATTCAAAACTCACCACCTCAACATAACGTGGGAGCATCTGTTGAACATCCTGCTTGTACATGTTTATCTTGGATGCGAGGTCTACGTTCTGCGTTCCTTCCGGTATGAGCACGCTGCGGTCGTCCGACATGAGTATGTCGATAGCCACCATCTTGGTGCAGATGTCCTCGATGGCCTTCTCGACATATCTCTCGCCGTAGATGTACGCGACCTTGACGGCGTTCCACTCAAAGAACGGATATGAGTTGTTGAAGTAGACGATTCCCATCTCATGGTCCAACCAGTAATCACGGAGCCTACCCCTGTCACCACTGGCACTTCCACCTTGTAAATCGACTTGCATGAGATTCTGAGTGAGTGAACCTGCTATGTCAGATAGTGCGGAGCCGACGACAATTGTGCAACCGGTAAATGTGGTGGCCGTCTTCCCGGTATAACTGAAGACGTCACCGCTGGCATCAACGACTACACCTGCGTCTGCAAACCCATTCGTGCTGTCAACGGTAATTGTCGTGCTGTCAAGGCTGCTGAAGGTAGCCGTGTTTATCTGTGTCTGTGATATCTCTATATTGCTCTCAGTGGTGACGATGCTGCATGATTCACCGGCCTGTGTGGACCTCATGCTGGAAATCTTGACATGGCCGCTACCGTAGTCTGCGTTGGCTGTTGCTAGGAACTCATTATGCACTCCGACGTTGGAGGTGCTACCCTCAAGGGTGAATGTAGGTGAGAACTCTACGGCTCCCTTGCTCACCCTATCCTCCTTGTTGATGAGGTCAGCGAGATTCTGTGCTGTGGTTATCTTGTCGAAGTCCGCCCTCCATTGTGTGCTTGACGTTCCTATCGTGAGCGTAGCGGCGCTCCCATTGCCGGGAGACATGACGATGGAGCCTGAGAGGGAACGTACGCTGTCTGGAATCTTGAGGCGAGCCTCTGAGGCTCCTATCTCCCTGTAGTCGTCCCCTTGCCACAACTCGACGCGCAGCATCTGCTGTATGTTGCGGAATAGGAGCGGCGTGGTGCCGACGTAATCCGTGTAGTATCGACGCCTGTACGGCTTGTACGTGTCGAAGTTGATGTACTCGGCAGAGACCAGATTGGGTCTCCACGAATTGTGCGTCAGGTTGTCTATCTTGTCCTGCGCACGTAGGATGAGGCGCTTCACCTTGTCGTGTGTTATGCCCCTGTTGCTCCCGTTGGTGAATGATGCCTTGTTCTGCACGTACCCGTTGTCTGTCGTCTCGTAGAGGCCCGGATTGATGGCAGATGAGAATGCCAGTTTGACACCGCTCACTGTCGATGTGATGGCGGTGATGTCGCGGTCAACGCCCATCGGGTCCGCATCTGAGTACAGCAACAGGGTGTCTCCCACTGAGAAGCCGATGTTCCTGTAGTCGGCTCCTGTGACGAAAACGGCGTTCGCCTCGGCGTTGGCGGACATGAGCACAGCCTCTTGAGGGCCTATCTCTAACAGGTCAGCGACCCTCTGCGGCGTGGTGTATACGAGTGCATCAGGGTCAAGGGGTCTTGTCTCAGGCTCACCGGGACTGAATACTTGTGGAATCTAATCACCTCCTAATATGCCATCTCCGGGTTGAACATACCCATTATGTGATTGTGAACATCAGCGCTGGACGCATCAGGAGACAGCCCGTACATCTCAGGATTTCCTTCTAATCTTTGAAACACAGTGCTGTATTGTTGCAAAGGCACATTCACATGCTCTGCAAGCCTACCCATGGCACCTACGTCACCTAGAAGTCTCAGATGGTCGTCAATAGGATTGTTCGCCTTGTGCTGGTCAAGTGCCTTGTCAGCAATACTTGGATTGATTTGCATTTGATTTCTTATGTTCTCTACAAGCATGTCACGCTCTGATAACTCACGAGCGGCTGTGGGAGCGGCTGTGGGAGCGGGAGGCGCCGTAATTGAGTCCATTATCGACTCCAAAGTAGGGGTTGCTGTGGGTTTCTGCGTGGTTTGTTGTACCTTCACAGGTGCTTTTGCTGGTGCTTTTGCCGGTGATAGGTCCGATGCGAACATCTCACCCAGTCTCTCTATGTCGATTGTACCGCTTTCTGTGAGCGGTATGCCACCGCTTGGCTGCGTGCTCTCCGACCGCTTGGGCGGAGGGGCAGCGGGTTTCACCGCATCAGCGGCTATTGGGTTTTTGATGCCCATTGCCTTCGCTCTCTCATTGTACTCATTGAGTCCGACCCCCTCATTCTGAAGTTGCTCTAACACGTCATCGAGTCTCTCAAGATGACCTGTCGCTGTGACGTCCTTACCTGCCTTCGTATTTGCGTCAGCGACTCGTTTTAGTTGCTCTGCTCGGCCAATCATTTCCTCTATGAGAGTCTTGTTGTCCTTCTTCTCAGGCTTCGGAACTATGGGTTTCTCTTGAAGGTCTCCTCCGAAGTCAGTGAGGGTTGTTTGCTTGTCTCCGTCCTTCGGTAGTATGGGGTTCGTGAGTAGGTTGCTCGCAACCCTCGATGCTGTGGATGTGTTGTCAACAGGAGCACGTCTCTTCGTTTGTATATCGGGATATCTCTGTAGCAAAGCATCTCTTAAGGCAGTGAATTCGTCAGTTTTGAAATTACTGTATCCTAGGTTTCTCAGAATCTCTGTGGTTTTTTGATTGACTTCCTTTCTAGTAGTCGGGTTGAAATTATCGAGCATTCGCTCCATTCTCTCACCCATGGAAGATTCGCGCTCCGCTTGTGGGTTCATCGTAGCCGTGTTGTCGATTTCGCTGAAGTCTCCCCTCTTGTTGGCTCGTAGTTCACCTTGACCAACTGTGAATGAGGCAGTAGCGCCGTACCTCTGCGGATTGCTCCTGAAGTCCTGTCTTATCCTCTTGATGTAGTTATCCCGAATGTCTTTGAATTTCTCATATATCTCAGGATTCAAGGGTATTGCTTTACCGTCCTTGTCCTGCTTGAAATTGCCCCTCTTGTCCCTCTCAAGTTCCAACATCTGAGGTGTCAGTCTCTCCACACCAAAGAGTTGCATCATCTGGTCGGGGGTCAACCTGTCATCACTCGCTGGAAATTTTCCCTCCAACATGCTGGTTTTGAACAAGTTCCTCAGATACTTGCGCTCGCTTGTCTCTCTTGGAATGCCCCGCGCACCGGACATGTAACGTACCCTGTACGACTCATTAGGTGCCTTGAGGACGGACCAAGCGCTGTCGAACACGCTCACATCCTCGCCTCCTCGTTTCTCGTGCCTAGATTGTACTCCATGGGCTTGTCACACACACCGCATGTCTCTCTCCACATGAAGTGTAGCATGCCACAGTGCTTGCACCTAGTGCCAGCGCCTATGTCAAGCACATCAGCCGCCTTTCGTGCATTCGCACGCTGCTTGCTGACAGTGCCCTTGAGTGGGTTCTTAGGGTCAACCTGTATGTTCCTCTGGTAGTGCTCCTCAGCACGAATGCCTTGTTTCTGAGCACGTTCTATATCAGTGACATCGAGAGTCTGTATATCGAATCCCATGCACCTTCCTCACCATCATACGTATGTCACTAGGATGTATACGTTCCCCAAGACCGTGAACGGGTCAGATGCTATCAGACTGGTAGTGCTTGACGCATCACCCAACGTGCCCACAGCGGTCGCTATGGTCGTTGACAGCGTGGACGTGTCAGTGAACTCCTTCGGTGAGAAGGGTCCGACGACTTTGTACTTGGGCGTTAGGTTAGCCATCTAGGTCACCGCCTCAAGAGCGGCGTCCTATCGCTAAAAATGTACCCGCTGCTGTAGTCTCACCGGCCAAGACTGGGGCAATCGTGATGGTCGTACCACTGTAGATTGCTGTGTCGAGGTTCGATGCAGTCACTGCTGCGTAGGATGTACCGTTTGCTATGTCAACGTCCTGATGCTTTGCTGTCTGAACCGCTGATGGGTTAAGTATCACTGCGTCTATGCTTGCTAGTATACCAGCAAGTGCTATTGATGTGTCACCTGCTGCATATGAGCCTGTCACAATCATTCTGTCTCCGAATACGGTTGGTCTGCTATCTATTGTCACTGCCATGTTTCAATCACTCTCCTGATTCCTCTTCAATGTTTTCCTCAACCACTGGCTCGGGTTCCTCTTCAACAACGGGTGGCTCAGCAGGGGGGTTTAGGTGGAGTTGGACCATAGCGAGCAATGTGCTCTTGGTCTTGTAGCCCCTACCTATTGTGACCCCCCGCTCTTTGAGCCACTTTGTTATGTCCGGGTTAGTCCAACCTGAGTCGGGTATCCCGTCAGAGTGGAGGTCCTCGGTCACACCCTCATCACCTGTTAGGGTGAATCCGGGCTCGACCAAGAGACGCCTCCATTTGTTTACCCAAGCCTGTGAGACCTCACGCCTCTCTCCCCTTGAAAAGTCAGGGGTGTAGGCGTCGGGACTCCTTCTGTAGAAGGAAGGTCCGTTATATCTCACTGTTGGCAAGGAAACCACCTCACTCCACGAGTAGAGTTATGGTGTAGTCACCGGAGGCTTCAGCGTTCAAGTCTAGTTGTAGGCTGTTGCTTCCGTTGATTGCAGCGGTTATCATGTTGTCAGCAACTTGGCTGACCGCGCCTGTGACGGCTATTATCCTGCTGATTGCTCCACCTATGACGACTCCATTGTCGTCCTCACCATCAGAGTCTGAGTCTGTGATGGTTGTTGACGATAGTGTCACCGTTCCAGTGCTGTTGCATGTCACGTCGAAGACGAGCATTCTGAGACTTCCGCCAGCACTGTTGGTGGCATCGTTGTTCGTAGCAGAGAAGGGTGTCAGGGAACCGGGGTATGCGTCTGCTGCCCCACCTGCTCCGTCTAGCCACCTTGTCTGGTCTACGTCAGCACCAGTTCTCATGTCCAAGTCAAGTATTCCTGTGACGGCTGATGCGCCGCTTGCGTATGTGTATGTTATTCCTTTGAAGTTTGTTGTACCCATTTTTTATCACCTATCTTTTATTCTCCTACACGCTACCTCACTTTAGGTCACGAATACTCCCCTGCGCTCCGAAGAAAGTGGTCCATATCTCGCCCATGGTTCGATAGAGACCCTCTTGGCCCAGTCTGTTGATGGCGAACGGGTCGCCAGTTTCAATGCCACTCTCAAAGTACTGCGTTGGTATTGCAGTGCTGAAGTACATGTAGTCGGTGTCGAGGAAGTACATCCTGCTGATGGAGTCCTTTGGCATGTCCTTGGTTGGGATGATTGGAACACCGTTGTATGTAGCAACGATGAATCCGGCTTCCATACCGGGAACACCCTTGACGCCGTTGTAGGTTGGCGTGACTCTCTTCTCTTCCATGAACCTCTGTTGGGACTGTAGCAGTTGCTGTAGTCTCATCAAGGTGTCATATCCGGTCAGGATGACTTTCGGGTTTCCACCGCGCTCCCAGATTTGCTGGAAGAGCGTGTCTAGTTGGTCAAGGCTGAGTGTCCTGTTGGTGCTGCCTGAGTCAGCGTTGTCCTCAGCGAAGGACCATGTGTTGGCGCTCCTGTCGATGGAGTAGATGTCCTCATCTCCAGCATCGTAGTGGGTGCCCGACGTCATGTTCGTGTTGCCAGTCGTGATTCTGTCCAACGACTCAAAGTTGTTGCCAGCAGCGGTCGTGACGTCCGTTAGGAGCATCTTGTTGACCATCTCAGCGTGGTGCTTACCCATCTCTTCTTTGAGTACTGCTCGGATGTCCCCGAGTCCGTCGTCCCTGTCAGCGAGGAAGATTGCGGTCTCCGACATGTCGAAGGTGTGTGCAATCGTCTTTGGCTTTGCAGCAACGTGCTGGAAGGTTGGCCTCACAGTGTCAGGCAGAGTTGCGTTCTCTGCGACACCACCGTGGAGTGAGCCTCCATTGGGCTTGGCGGTGATGACTCTCCATCCCGACCTGTCCCAAGGCTTCTTTGGAAGGATGCTGAAGGCGTTGAACTCTTGGTTCAACTGCGACCAGACCTTGCGCCCGTAGATTGCTTGGTAGGTACCAGAAGTCGTGGACAGCATAGGGCTGTCGGCCTTGAGCAACTCGCTACCGGTGTAGGAGTATCCCATTGCGTTTCCGGCACCGTAGTAGTACCGTTCCATGTCTGTTATTGTGCGTACGTAGTCTCTTGCCATCTAAATCACTCTCCCCTGAAGGTTTTGTCTGCGAGGGCATGAACTTCGTCCCATGACATTCTCGCCATATCTTGCGTTGAGGGAATCTCTACTGCTGGTGCTGCCTCGCTCTTGGCGATTGTGTCACCGGCTTCTGTCGTACCGATGCTGTCGATTCTGTCATTGAGTGCACTGAGTGCTTTCATGACCTCATCGAGAGGACCGCGTGCGTCGAACTCTGCTGCCTGAGCCTTGGCTATCTCAGCCTTTCGCTCTGTCTGGAAGCGGGTTGCGAACTGGTTCTCAAGGCTGCCCCTGAACTCCTGCTCCATTGCTGCTGCCTTGTATACTTCGTAGGCAGCCTCGATGTCTGCATCGGAAACTCTGTCGGGAGTTAGGAAGTCAGATTTCTTGACTTCTTTCTCGCCTTTCCCGCCTAGTCTTGCTACGGCGTTGGTCGAGGGTTTGCCACCTTCGGACTCCCTGTTGGGGGTCTGACCGTAGTCTAGGTCAAACTCTTCAGGAGTGGACCCGAGGTTCGCTTTGTTGAGGTCATCGAAGTGGCTTCGTGCCCCATCGATGTCAACACCTGCGGATTTCAGGGTGCTCTCCATCCAGTCGAGGTAGTCAGAGGAGATGACGTCCGAGAACTCCTCGGATTTCTTCTTGTCATCTTCGTCGTCTTTCTTCTCGTCCATGGCTTTCTCTTCTTTGTCGTCGTCCATGGCTTTGTCATCTTTCTTGTCTTTCATGGCTTCTTTGAGTTGAGGAGGCATTCCTTTCTCCATCGCGTCTAATCGGCCTTCAAGACGAGATAGGACATCGCCTAGTTGTGCTGTCATGTCTTCTTCTGTCATTTTTTTCACCTTTTCTTTTGTGTTATTTTCCATTTCCCCATCTTGTTTGAGTATTCTGAATGTTGCTTCTGGATTGATGCCTTTCTCGCATATCGTGATTTCATGCAGTTCTAACTTGCTGATTTCTTGATAGTCACCGTGTTTTGGGTCGCTCTTCCTGACTCGCTTGAATGCCTGTCCTCCGATGCTGAACCCACGTAGTTTTCCTTTCCGTATCTCGGCGGCAACTTCTCGTGCTTTCTCGATGTCGTCACGCAGTTGTATTACAACAAACATCCCGACATCATCGACTTCGCTTTTCCACAACCTCCCTTCACTATCTGTATATGATGGAACTACTTCTCCTACCTGTATATTTGAGTGCGCTAGTTGGACGTTCCTGTATTTCGGTTCTTGCATGAACTTGCGAAATCCGTCCTTCAAAGCCTCCATTGTGATTAAATCGCCCTGCTTGTCAACCAGTTCGACACTTGCGTATCCAGCGACAACGAGGTCATTACCTGCCTTGAGGAGTACGATGTTGTCCTCATTGAAGAGTCGCTGTTGAGATAACACACTATCACCTAACTCATTGCAATACTATATCAACTAAGCGAAGAATGCTCTTCGGACTTTCTCTTTCTCTTTGGGTAGTTCTCCGGCTTCTCAGGGTCCTGCTCGGGGCGCTCCTTCATGTCGTAGTCTGGGAGTGTGGCCTCGTTGTTCAACGTGGTCGGGCCACGTGGGCTTGCCACGTCCGCGCCTACGTCTATACCCAGTCCCTTGCCACCGCTCATCGGGTAGTGCCCGCTTCCCGCCTTCTCCAATGCATCGAGTGCCCTCTCTATGAGTTCTATGGCCTTGACCATCTTCGGCTTCAGGAGGATGTTCGGGTCCTTCTTCGGCTTGAGCACGCCACCGCTCTGGTTGTCTATCCTTCGTGCACGCTCGTCGGTCATGCCCTCGTCCGCGCTCTCCTCATCCAAGTCAGACTTGTCCGGGTCATCACTCGTCTTCTTCTTCGCGTATGCCTTGAGCATCTCATCGAAGGCTGGCATCCAATAACTCTCAAGGCTCTTCGCTAGGACGAGCGTGTAGTCCCTCTCCTTGAGGCTACTCAATGCGGAGCGTGGGTTCTCAACCCTGTCATCAACGATGTCGTACTTGAGTATGTCATGGTCGAAGTGCAGAATGAACATATCTTCGTCTATCTCCATGCCGAACGGGACGTGGAAGTCATCGTCGGATTTTGTCATGAGCACCCACTTAGGGTGCTTTTCCTCACCGCGCATATACGTTGACTTTGCATCCCTTAGCAGTATCTTCTTGTCCTTGTTCTCGCTCTGGATGAACTTGATTGCCTCCTCAAGACCGTCCTCGTCGGTTATCCTGAGTGTGGATGGTCCGGGTATGAACACGTTCTCACGGCTGTCGAACTGCCCCCTGAGCAGTTTCATGCGCTCCCTCACGTCCATGTCGGTGACGTCGGTGCCGTCGTACTCCATGATGTCGAAGATGTGTATGCCGTCTGAGTTCTTCACAGCGTCAACGACATAGTTCCTCTTGCCTAGTTTTCTGAGGCACTTGGACATCTCGGAGGATATCGACACGCTCTCGTTGTCATCGTCCTTGACAGACACGTAAGTGCCTTTCCTCGTGACCTTGACTCTGGTTCCATCCTCCATGACCGAGACAGCCCAGTCACCTGTGAAACCACGGAGTTCCTCTATGTCTTCATACTCAAACACCTTGTGATAGGGCTCTATCAAGGGCATCTCACTCGGTAGGGCCTTGGCTACCTCTAGCAAGTCCGATTCACCAAGTTGCCCGGTGTTCACGTCGAAGTTGCTTGATGACCTTTCAAAGTCAACACCACCTGCCGTCTGCGCTATCTGCTGCGCGGTGTCGAACGTCTGCTGGCCGTGGAGGGAGAGCAGGGTCTCCTCGGAGACTGGCAGTAGGCTCATCCTCTCAGTCTCTGTCCCGAACTGAGGGTTCCCGTCCATGTCCGCGAAGGCCCTTACCGTGGGTGTGCCGGTCATGCTCCCATGGTGATAAGCAAGACCGCTGCTGGAGTAGTACAGGTTGGGGGTCGCCCCGTTGACCGAGAGGATTGAGTCAATCGGTGTGTCCATACCCTGTATTGACATCGGATTCAGCACCTCCTCCTGAGTGAGAGCATCCCTCATCGCATCAGGCGGCAGGGCACCGGCATCGAATGAGATTAACTGCGAGAGCAGTCTCTTGCTCTTGTCCCTCTGTCTCTGCTCCAAGAGAGGTTCTCTCCCTGAGCCTTTTGCTGCTCTACCAAGACCGGGCTCGACCTTCATTCTGTGGTGTTTCAGACCCAAGGACTCCATCAGGCCCTTCGTATCGAAGCGAAGCAGGTTGTTCAAACCCTGCAACTCGGTGTGCAGGGGGTGTGACCTATCTCCCTCAGTTTCGCTGAGCATGTGGGAAACTATGTCATCGTGACTCTCACCTACGTTCTTGTAGGACTCGGTGAAGCCGTCGTCAACTTCAGAGTTCACGAGGGAGGAGAGCGTAGTGACTTTGGTGGCCCCTGAGTCTATGGCATCCTGTGCCATGCGTAGATGCTCTTCATCTATGGGGAGTCCCAAGTCAGAGAGCAACTCATCTGCTTGTGTGTCTTGGTCTATCACCGGCAAATCATCGTTCATGATGATATGAGCGAGCATTGGTAGGTATCTCTGCTTGTCATTGGCGGTGACCACCTTCTGCTCCTCTGATATACCATCAGCGAGGGTCGTCGCTCCATGTGAGTCATGGCTCATGTGAAGGGACATAATCTCCGCGTCATGGAGAGCCGCTGAGGTGTTTATCAGGAACTGGGAGACTCCGACGACCTCGGGGTTGAATGCGTCTGGGTCTTTCTCGACGTATCCGGGTATGATGACCTCCTTCGCTATCTTCTCTATAGCGAGCATGTCATTCATCTTCCTCACATCAGGCTCGGAGGTCTTGCCGCTGCTGAAGTTGTGGTAGGTGTAGTTGTCCTTGATACTCTTTGCCTTCATCTGTAGGATGGAGTTCTTGTACTCCTTCAACTGGTCACGGAGTTGCATCCTCCTCGACTCAAGGGATGATACTACGGAGGGTATGGGCCTCTCCTTCTCGTACTCGCTCCTGATTGAGTCCTCAAGATTGTAAATCTCATCCTCCAACTGGTCCATGTCCTGTAGGAGCATCTCGTTCTCACCCTTAATGGGGACGGAAGCCAAGTTTCCAGTGTAGGCCAGTTCGATGAGTTCCTCCATGGACTCTATGTTCGGATGCATGGGTGACAGACCATCAACCACCTCATCGAACGAGAACATCCTCTTCGATGGTCCAAGTGTCACCCTACCGGTGCCATCCCTGCTGCCAACGACGTGGAAGCCACCCTTGCCCAATATGTGTCTATAGTGATGAGAGGCATTCGCCGCCACATGGGTGTCACTGATTTGGGAGCGTGATGCTCCTGCATGCTTACCCCAGTCTGATGTAGGGCCATTGTGCTGGTTCTCATAAATGTGACGTGACATCAACAATGAGATATCCTTCTTCTTCTCATCATCCAACTCGTGCTCCAATCTCTTCGTGAGTCCGGGTGTGATGCTGTGTTGTACGTGGTTTGCCTTCTGACCTAGATATGCGCCTTGCGTTCTATCGAAGGGAGTCATAATTTGGTTTGCCGTGTATGCATGAGCCTGTCCGGTCGCTTTGTGATGCCTCGTTATTGGTGATAAAATTCCCATCAAACCACGATTCATGTCATATCCGCTTGGTTCCATGGTGCCCATGAGTGAGTTCTTATCATCGCCAATCTGACCGAGGAGAGCGAATAGTGCCTCCAAATGAGTTGAGTCGCTGAGGCCGAGGTTCCCTCTCATGTAGGGTCTGCTCCAATGAGACTGACCACCGAGGTGGATGCCGTTCGACTCGATGTAATGCCTCTTCTCCCTATCCGTTAGGCTGCTTGATATCGGCCCTATGGTCGAATTGAACGCTGTTAGTGCATTACCTATCTCCGCTATCCTCGGTGATATGTATTGTGAGTCTGCTATGACCCCACTCAAACCCTGCAACTCGTCTTCCTCAAAGTATGGATTTTCCTTGTCTGCCTTAAGCAACTCGCTTATCGGATGGGACTTCTCAGTGTCTATGAAGTCGTAGAAGTCCTCAGTAGTCACGCTGTTATCCGGTTTGTTGTATCCCAACTCGTCCTCAAGAGCCCTCAAGGCGTAGAGCAGTGGCTCCTTCCCTTCTTGGTCAGGCGACTCCCTCATGAGCCTCTTTAGTTTCTTCCTGTTCTCAGGCCCGTAGATTGGTAGTCTCTTCAAGGTCTCACCCTCACCCTCAAACAAACCGAGTCGCTCGTTTATGTCCGATAGGAACTTGTCTTTCAACGTGCCATGCTCGGGGTCGTTGATTGAGTTCAGGGCATTCATCATGGCTGTCGAGTCGAATGGTGCACTCTCCTGCGTCTCCTTGTGCCTGTGCATGTTCGGTATTGAGCGATGTGACTGTCCCACCACCCAGTTCAACTCGGGCGCTGCCCTCATCATCATGTTTCTCTTGAACCTGCTAAGAGGTATCTCGTGTCCATCTGATAGTTTGACGTTGTATTCCTCCGGGTTTGTCGATGAGTTCTCCGCCAAGTGCTCTATCACCTTGGTTCTCTCAGTTGGGTCCAACCACTCAAGGCCCATGTGATAGCCGAGCCAACCCAGTCTATGTGGGTGTTTGACCATCACGCTTTCCATGGTGTTGCTTCCATATGTGTCATCCATCACCGATTGAATCTCTTCTTCCTTGAGTCCTGCTTGCGCGAGTTGCTCACGCACCTTCACCCTCTCATCGTAGTTAGGTAGTCCCACCTCATCCATGGTCTGCTCAAAGAGGTCGTTCTGACCACTCCATAGTTTGGCGGCATCATCGAAGTGGGCCTCCCTCACATCACGCTCAGTCCCTCCTTCTTTCATGATGGAGTCAACAGTGCTCATATTGTTCTGCCTCCACCTCTGATATGCTCTCTCATACAACTCGTCCTCGTGGGACGCACCACCCTTGCCCTTGCTCAATGGACCGAGGAAGAGATGCTTCTTGTCTCCCTCTTGACCGATGCCCGATATTACGGGATTGTCCTTGTAGTCTGTTTCATGTGCCCTCTCGGACTCAGCCCAAGAGCGTGCAGGTGAGTTTCCCTCGTCGTCAGGCAGGTAGTAGTCCCTGAGTACCTCGACAAAGTTCGGGTATCCGCTTCCGGGGTGCTTCATCAGAAGTGGATGCACGTCCTTGGACCAAGGGTGGTTGTCAGTCTGACTCTGCTGCTCTATCCTCTCAATCTCATCGCCGGGTGCGCGACTCGTGAGTTCGGGCCACTTTGAGTGCATGATGTTGAAGTCGTTGCCATGTGAGAATCTTCCAGTCAACCTGTGCTTGGCTCTTTCAAGTCCTATGGTGCGTGTGGCAGTCTTGTCTGCACTTTTCAAAACAACCTCCAACAAGGGTGTGAATACGTCATCCCCTATCTCGATGCCCTTGTGTAGAAGGTTGCTCTCAGCCAGCAGGTACTGCTCCCTCTCATAGTCGAAGTCGCTCTGAGAGAGCACTGACTTCAGGAGTTCATTACGGGCCTGTGTGAATATCTCGACGTCATCCTGCTGCAAGACATTCACCTCCCTCCAAGGGAGGCTGCTATCCTAGTGGGACACGTCTCAAGACTGTGGCCTTCGTGCTCGGGATTCAAGCATCCTTGGGCGGTGGTTGCACTGCACAGTTGACAACTCTCTGTCTGTGCTATGCCTTTCCTGATTCCCACCCAACTCAAGTTCATCCCTCCGTGAGATGACCCTCGACTGGATTTTCATGGGTGTTCATCTTTGCACGCAGGGCCTCAAGGTCGAACGATATGGAAGTCGCTCCCTTGTTGGCGACGTCATCGGACTCAAAGAGGGATTGGTTCGTCGTGTAGTACGCGTTGTAGGTCTGTCCACCTGACTCTGACATGAACTGGACGCCTCCGGGTCGGCTGTCGAACGTCTGTAGTTTGTGATGCTCGCCCTTCTCGACCTTGCCGTGAGCCTTGTCGCACTGTGCCTTTTGTGCTGCTGTGCACTCAGAGTACTTCTTACCGAAGTTCTTCATGCAGTATTT
>CEUT01016154.1_pt1 | contig 16534 bp, 25 predicted proteins | sample 531401 | NCBI WGS metagenome assembly CEUT01 (sample SAMEA2622821, study PRJEB7988) | marine metagenome | biome: marine biome (ENVO:00000447); feature: surface water layer (ENVO:00002042); material: "saline water (ENVO:00002010), including plankton (ENVO:xxxxxxxx)" | depth 5 m | reverse complement strand
TGTTGCCTCCTTTTCTAGAACTCATAATTTTTTCTATTAACTTTCTAGTTTTATTTGCAGATATAGCAAGCTTACCTCCTGGTCCAGCACCAAGAGAAGCGTAGTCTACGGGATTGAAAGGATCAAAGATAATGTCGGTAAAGTCTTTTACCCTAAGACCATCTTCGGATTCGTTATCTAGTTTTTTTTTTCTAAATCTTCAAGTATGTCGTCAAGAGATTCAGATTGAGGGAAGAACATTTGTTCTTGTTGCATAAGGTTCCTGTCCATCATAGATAAGGTACGTCCTTGATCGGTAAGTGCATTTTGTCTTGCAGACTCAGCTTTTTTCATCAATTCTTCAAAACTAATAAGACCCATACCAAATAATTCTGCATCTCTATTTGATATGGTTCTTCCTGAGTCTGCTAAGAATTGTTTTATACTTTGAGTCCTTCTTTCTGCTGGAGAGATACCTTTTCTAGCTGCTTGTTCTGCGATCATTACATCTACATCTGATGAGATCATTCTATCTCTATTAGGCGGATCAATAAAAGCACTCGGTACTCCTAACCGCCTCATATTACTTTGCCTTCTAAAATCATCTCTACTCTCAAGCATTCTATCTCTAAGAAATTTTTGCTTCATAATTTCTCTTTTAGAAAGGCCTTCAGGTGTACCATTTGCGAAACCTGGTCGCATAAACATAAAAGGATTTCTAGGCATATCCTCTGGCATAGGCATAGGAAGGGGTGCGCGAGGTAATGGGGGTGACATCCGTTCCCTCGCGCGTTGATCGAAATCTCTTCTTTCATCCATAAACATCATATTTATTGGTAGCCTTGCAAAGATGTTTCTGAGTCCGCCGTCAGGAAACCTTGGGGGTGGCATACGTGACGGCATCCTCTCGGGAATAATTCTTGGTAAACGTCTAGGTAAAGGTCCAAGTCCTCCACCAGGCATAAACCTATCTGGTGCCATAGCTCCTCTACCTATATTTTCAGTAATTTCTGGAAGTCTGGCAGTACGTAGTTCGTCTGATATTCTTTTTTCTAGTTTAGAACTAGGAATTGAAATAGGATTTAAAGACATCTCTTGTGGAATAGGAGATGGTCTTTCAGGCAAACTCCTTGCACTTTTTATTCTTTTATCTAAAAAGCCCGGGTTTATTGAAGGTAATGACATCTCTTGCGGAATAGGAGCAGGCATAGGTTGAATGCTTTTCGCTCTCTTTTTTAAGTCTTTGAAGAATCCCATCAGAAAATAATATATTAATTAGATTGTAAAACCAAGTGCGCCTTCGCCCATACCGAACATCTCTTCGGCCATCTCTAATTCTTCTAGAGTCATACCGATCTCATTAAGGAACTGTTCTATCTGTTCAGGGGTAGCACCTTCAGCCTCCATTTGTTGCACAATTTTCATAATTTGCATGAGGGCTTGTTTAGCTTCGCTTTTTTCTTCTTCGCTAAGACTATTGAGTTGTGCCTGTAATTGCTCTGGTAAAGCAGGGGCCGCCGGAGTCCCTTGCATCATTTGTTGACCTTGGGGCATCTGTTGGTCGGGCATCATAACTGGTGCCACTTCCATATTCATTACATCTTCTTCCATAGTTATATCCTACGTGTTTGATCGGATTGTAACACCAGATAAAGTCAAATGTAAAAAAATTGGTTTTTGTTTGCGTGAAATCTTGTCCTTGTGTGTGTCTCTACCGCGTAGCGCGATTTTGCCTCCCCCCCGTCCCGTAGCCCGATACCCGATCCGAAAATGCCGAACAAATAGAGTCCCATAAAAAAAGGGAGCTAATGCTCCCTTCTTTCTTTGGTTAATCTTACGAGTCCAACGGCGGTACTAATGTCATGCCGAGATTCTCAGGCGTTGCCCTTCCGAGTAAATCGCTCATCTCAGCGTTGATTCCGCCCTGTGCGATTACGTGTACCCCATTAATGATTAAGCTTTGGCAATCAGTTTCAATCGCTTTGCCTACAACTACTGTTCCAGTTTCATCATATAACATTATCTCTATTTTCATTTTGACCTCCTAAAAGTCGTTTATTAAAGATAGTGTTATTAAACCATAATGGATACATTCTGTCTACTATTCTTTCATCTTTTTTTCCTTAGTAAGAGAATGTGTTTAGATCAGGTTCAAGTCTTACAGACATACATATTGTTGTCATGCTCCCAGTTACTACTGACCTAAACACACCTGCCCTGGCAAGCTGGCAACCAACCTACCGTTCCTGGCTGGTAGATCTGTCCTTGTGTTAGTGTACTCTGCTGGCTAGCAGGCCCGAACCCGAAATTGTTACTCATCCCCGATCCCGACCGGCCATTAGGAATACCAGCAGGTACAAAACTATTGCGATTTCAAGCATCCGTATTGTTCTTCCCAGTAATCATCAATATATCCAAAATCCGATATAATTAGCTTACACGAGTCACCCCACCAAGATCCTTGTATTTCCTCATGATACGTGTCCAGCCATACAGAGGGACCGCCCCCGGCTAACATGATCCGGACACCCAAATAAGTAACATCTCCGTCAATCGTATACTTTACATCGTATGCTTCATACGGCGGATCTCCATCCCCATCAAGATCATAAAACATCATCTTACCGTTACAAACGTCCTCGGCGTATCTCCTGCACATGTCGCGCAGTCTTTTTTCTGATTCTCTCAGCTCCTGGCTCATAGTACTGCCCCCCATTGATTGGCCATAGCTTCCGCCAGACCTTTATCTAGAAATGCGTTTCTAACGGTACCGCTAGTTTCACACCCTATTAGTATCTTCATTATTCTCTCCTATAAAGTTAATGAACTTTAATAATAACCATCTGGATACATCTTGTCAACTATTTATTTATATTTATTTCCAGGCCCAGAGAACCTGGACGGCCCCAGACTTGTGTTGCCGTTGTGTATTCTTCCCCCACGCCAGAGGCAAAAACCCCCATCCCAGCCCCCGATTTAGATCCCCGACTGGGTTTACCAGGCGAAGTAGATCTACCTGCCGTTCCCTGGACGGAGATCTCCTGGTTGTGTAATTGTGTCTCTTGATTGTGTTGTCCCACCCCACCCTCATATCCAAACCCCGATCCCCGACACCCGACATAAAAAAGCCCGAACTAAGTCGGGCTAATTTATTAAAGGTTATTCATTTCATAAGGCAACCTCCTTCTCTAAGTGTTCAAACAATTCATCAACTGTCTCTGCACCAACTTGAGCAATCAGGATAGACTCCATAAGAATAGGCAGTAATGAATATGTGCTTTCTGTTTTCAAACGTAGACCATTTTCATCATTACCTCTGTACCGATAAGTATTCTCCTCAGTCAAATTCCAATACTCAGAGGGGTTGTCCTCGTTGTATTTAGCAATTTGCTCACGAACATCACACTCTAAAGAATTAAGTTTCTTTTGTAACTTCTCTCTTTCTTCAATATTCTTTTGAATGTCCTTGAAGTCTTTGGTCTTTGACAACTCTGATGTTTTCAAGACTAACTTCTCTTGCATCCTTTTGATGAACTTAGAGGCGATTGCCTCTCTTTCTGCTTTATTGGTTTTCATATTTACCCTCCTATTAGGTATTTGTTAATGAGCTTTCATTATATATAAATGGTTACACTTTGTATACCTTTTTAGGTAAGTAATTTAGAGCTTGACCAGACCTCGTAGCTCGCTTCCTGCCGTCAGATCCCCAGCTCTGGTGTGTTATTATGTGTTATGCACCAAGCATCACAAACCTTCCCCCGACCCCGAAAAGAAAGCCCCGACCCGACCCGAATACTACCAGCTTCCAGCTCCGTCCAGAAGCTCCCAGGGGTGGGGTAATTCATTTGTGTTATGTGTTATTCAAACCCGAACTCGATACCCGTCTGTTCTATTAGCTAATCCCGACCCCGACCCGATTTTTGCCTCGCTTTTATATGGGAAAGAGGCCGAGAGAGAGGGCAGATGCGATTAACTTTCCAATTTCCAGCATATGCGTAAATATAACTATAAAACCGTATTACATTTAGTCACCTAAAGTTCTTGCACATATTGGTGACATATAGTAACCTAAACAAGTATATTTTTATTAACCCACAAACTTATAGGAGAGTAATTATGGGAACAAGAAGTAATATCGCTTACAAAAAATCAGACGGTAGAATCGTTAGTATGTATTGTCATTATGACGGCTACCCAGAATATAATGGAGTTGTACTTAACGAACATTACAACACCAAAGAGAAAGCTAGAGGCCTCGTAGATAACGGCTATCAATCTGAACTCAAAGAAACAGTTGAAGAAGCTAACCGTTATAGAGTGCATCAAGACCCCCCCACAATATACCGATCTTTACATGCGTTCATTATGGACATTAATTTTGATATTGAATGGGTATATCTATTTAAAGATGACGCTTGGTACTTTGCCGAGACATCTTATATCAGACTACCAGGCGGAAAATATAATGTTGAAGTTGATGACTTCTCATTACTAACTGATCTTCATTTCATAAAACAAGTAGGAGAGAAATAATGCCAATAGGTAAAACACCATTAATAAGTAATCCTTATAACAGAAATAAATATGAGGCTAAGTTTCTTAACCATTACGAGTGCTACGAATGTGGTTATGAATGGGAAGATGCTTACGATTGTTCAGTTGATGATGAGTGTCCGGATTGTGGAGTCAGTAGCGTGTCTCCACATACGACAGAAGATCACCCTGACTATGACCCGCAAGAGGTTTATGTAGTTCTTGATATGTTTGATGGAGTTATCTCAGATGTAGAGGTTTACTTGAACAACCCTGACCCATTTAACAGGTTTGAGTATGATGAATATGAAGATAACGGTAAGAGAGTTTTTACCGTCAATATTAATGAACAACAACTAGACCCAAGTTTAGGATGAGATATATGTGCGCAGAGTGTGGAACTGAAATAGAAAAACCACAAAATATAACAGAGCCAAAGAAGTTTATCTTTGATAACTTATTTGTAGCTGGCTCTAATGTTGAATGTCCGAAGTGTAAGGAGTCCGATAATGAATAGACTAATTGATTTTTTACAAGATGATTTAAAGGAAATAGATGAATCTTTTGAAAGTTTAAAACAAATTGTGGAGGATAAAATCTATTATGAGAATAGAGGTGATTTAGAAAACCATATTGAAAGAATAGATAGATTTATTTCTTATTGGCAACAACACGCTGAAAGTTTAAAGGAGTCCGATAATGAAACTTAAAACTTATAAAGTCTATACAAAATGGATTGGCTATTCTGAAATAATAGTAGATGCAGAAAATGAACAAGAAGCTAAAGATTTTGTAGCTATGGGAAACTTTGATCCTAGTGATGAGATACATACAGGTAATGGTCTTGGATATGGTTATGACAATGAAGAAATTATAAAAATGGAAGAACAGGAGTCCGACAATGAATTATAAAGAACTAGACAAGTTATGGCGAAAGACTTGCCCGGAAGAGGCCGCAGGCTTAGTTATGAACAAAAGACGTAGAAGGATTTACGACAAGATAATCAAGAGTGCTGAGAATAGAAAACGACTAGCAGAACTTAATAAACAAGATAAGGAGAAAAGCTAATGATAGTTGTAACAGACCCTAATTATTGGGATTGCGATTGTGATGAAAACTATATTCATAAAAAATCAATAACTCTATCTTGTCCTATATGCAAAATGACAGAAGATGAATGTTCTGATTCAAGACCTGACGAGATAGAACTTTTTTATAAAGACTACAAGAAACAAAGCTAAGTTGATATATAACCGTAACATCTATATCATACGAGAGTGGTGCTTGTTAGTTTTGATTTCAAAACTTCTCTACTCTCCTAAAAGTATGTGTCTAGCGAGTACCACAACCCTATGAGTACCTTATTCTTTATAGCGTTGTTCTTATACGTACTTATCTTTGTGCTAGATAGACCTAATCAGAAATAACTTCCCCTTCAACCTCTTGAGGGCTTGCCGTCTGTAAGTCCTCTTTCTCTAATTCTTCCAAAGTATCCGCTTCTTCAACCAGCTCACCTGGATCTCCTGGATCTGGGAGCTTGTCTGGATCTGCAACCGTAATACTACCCATCAACTGTTCCAAGCGTTTCTCTACCTCCTCCCGACTCATTTGATCTATCTTCCCGAACATAACCTCTTTTCTATCTACAATAAGACCCCCGACTTTAAGCAAACTATTCTGGGCCGATATTGCCGCGTTAAATGATCCAGCCTCTAAAGCCTTGTCTCTAATATCATATAAATCTTGAACTGCCCGATCATAATTCAACTCATACTTCTTCTTAGCTTCGTTCATCAAAAAGTTATACTCCTTACGTATAACCGGATGATTCATGAGTTTATTAGCTGATTGTCTAGCATCCTTGTAGCCAGCTTTGTGCGCACATTCTACGAGAGATAGCCGAGGATTATTAACGGCTTGCCATATAAAGTTTCGTTGTCTGCGATTAAGGGAGTTATCTAGATTAGCGTATTCGATGGGAGCTTCCTCTTCTGGAGCTAGGATGGGTTCATATTCAAGTTTATTTTTTCTATATCCCATATGTATTTAGCAGTTTAGAGACAAAGTAGTTATATATACCTACCCCCACATTACCCTAAAGTGTATGGAAAGGATACCTTACCTGGATTTACTCAGTCAAGATATTTGTTATTTTTTTATACTATATTCTCTGTTTTCCTGTGACAAAAATGAAAAAAATAAAATAATCCCGAAACCCGCCTACTTAAAGGCTTTTTGATCGTCATATATTTATGACAATAATAGGACAATAATGTTTTAGTCATCATTTTTATCGTTTTTTGCACCTAAATCATCAAAAATAGACCAATCATTAAAGGTAACTCTTGGTTTGTTTACCTCTATATATTGCTCTAGAATCTCATCTACTAGAGCCAATACTTCATCATCATCCTCAGTTATTTTTTTAATATGCCATATAGAATAACTAAGACTGGTTAAAAGTATATTTAAATCACTTTCACCCCGATTAGTATAGTTTTTAACCATTCTATCTAAATACTCAACCATCTCTTGTAGAGTAGGCTTTGGCATCTTGGTGCTAATAGGTATAACTTTATAAGACATATAATAATTATTTTGATACTGCGGACCGTATCTCCTGATATTCATCTAAGATCTTCTTTGTCTTGCCATACATTTCATGAAGTATCATAGAGTAACTACCAGCTTGTATTGGAGTATGATTATCTGCCGCATTAGACTCATGCTCAATACAATAGTCTAAACGGTCATTCATCTCCTTTATAACCTTAATTAGTTCTTCATGCCTACATATAGGACAACCAAAGCCTTTTAAGTGTTCAAAAGGTGTAGCTAAAAAGTCCCCATGATCTGGGCAACCTATAGTTATGTCATCATCCATAACTACATAATCTTCTGTTTCTCTACTCATATGCAATCTCCTAAATTACTAAGTGTAGACATTATATACTTTATACAATAAAATACAATTTACATATTTTATCAGTAAATACTTTAGGAGAGTACTATGGATATAACAACAGACCTGGATGCTATTATAGATACATCCACCAATAATCTACATGATCGTGTAGAGCAAGAGATTACAAAGGATAAATTAAACTATACTTTGTTTCACCTTCAGGTAAACATATCTGAACTAACCCAATGCGTCAAAGAACTTACTGACGCACTTAATAAAATAGAGGAGGCATCATGAATAAACTACCAGAGATATTAGAAAACCAAGAACACGTAATCTTGGGAGACGCAGTTTATTTTCCAGATATGGAACATAACTTTTATCATGAAGCTCCAGGCATATCATCATCAAACATAAGAAGGTTTGGACAAAGCCAGCTCCACGCATTTGAAGAAGAAAACGAGACAACACCAGCTATGAAGTTTGGGACCGCCGCACATTCTTTGATTGTTGAGGGAGAAGAGGCCTTTGTTAATGATGTAGTTTGTCTAAGTGGATCTCCATACACTAACGCTAATAAGGAATTAAGAAAAGAGTATGAAGATAGAGGTTTGACCGTTATTACATCTAAGGATAAAGAAACCGTATACAGTATGCGAGAAGCCTTGATACCGGAAGGACATAAACATTTGTCAGCAGTACAAGGTGAATACCCGGAAGTATTTAACTCTCCATTTGAAAGAGCGATCTTTTGGTGGGAAAAGGATCTATTGCTGAAAGTTAAATCTGATGTGCTTAGATACCCATTAGATATAGCTAGCGACCCTAAATCTATAATCCTAGTTGATTATAAGACTACTACTGATTGTTCTGTTAGAGGCTTTACATCATCTATTAGGAAGTACCAATACGAACTACAAGCCGCTTGGTATAAACGTGGATACGAGAAAGCTGGTTTCAAAGTGGTTGACTTTATATTTGTAGCACAAGAAAAGAAGAAGCCGTTTGCAAGTAAGATCTTCAAGATGAAACATGAGGACATGACATCTGGCTGGTTAAAGCTGGAGCATTTGCTTGGAGAATATAACGCAGTATTAAACGGTAAAGAAGCCACCATATACAACTCACCTAATATAGTTAACGTAGATCTGAAAGGTTGGGGGGAAGATAAATGAGTGAAGATATAAAAATTGAAAAGGACATACCTATACATAATTATTCTAAAAAAGCTCAGTATGATGATCTTATATCACGTATGGAAGTAGGTGATTCTGTACTGATGAAAACACATACTGATGTTGATCAATTTCGAGACGCAGCAAAAAGGCAAAGTAAAAAAGTATCTGCGAGAATAGCCAAGGATGACCCTGGTTACGCCTTTAGAGTCTGGAGGACAGAATGAAAAGAACTGAAAAATTTGATTTGGAAAGCGAAAAAAAACATTTTGATTTTTTAATGTATAAACAAAAAAAAGCAGAAAAGGTTAGATCCCTCCTTTTAAATTTACACTCTCAATTAACCGACGAAAAGTATTTTGAAAGATACAGCGATTCTGGTGCCTGGAAAGCTATGGCAGATATGTTTGATGTGGTTAATTGGAGGACTTTGGAGGCTTTTGCAAAACAAACTAAAACACTTAACAAAAGAACCTGGAATAAAATTATAAATAGTTTTAAAGATTTAGAAGGAGAAAAAAATGACTGAAGATCTAGTAAACCAACCACCTCACTACACCAAAGGAGAGATAGAGTATATAGAAGCTATGAAATCTATGCTTACGGCAGAGGAGTTTGTCGGTTTCTGTAAGGGCAACGCAGTCAAATATATATGGAGAGAAGGACACAAAAATGCCCGTATTCAAGATTTAGAAAAGGCCGTTGTATATCTTAACTGGGCTATTGATGATCTTACAAAAGAAGTATTAAAACAAAAAAAAGGGGCATAAAGCCCCTTTTTATTTTCTCCTCTTAAAATGGAGGCTTATCACTAACTAAAGTTGGTTTTAACTCTGAAGGTTCCATCTTAATGATTTTAGTCTTCAAAGAAGTAACTTGCTCACCTTGATCATTTTCCCAAGTATCTTCTACTTGTTTGATTCCAAGTCTAAGTTGTTTACCAATAAAATCTTTTGCAAGATTTGGAAGCTTTTTAAACCCTACAGTAATAGCAAGACGACTAAATATTTCGCTCGCTATTCTTTTAGAATCCTCATTAGCAGACCAAAGGTTGTACCATTCATTATGGTCGCGATATGTACCGCCATCAATTTGAAAGGTAACTTTTTGAGTCCAGTTACCGCTATTAGATTTATATTTCTCAGCGGCAATTATCTTAGCCTCATACTCACCAGTTGGAGCAACCTCGGGACCTCTCGATTCCATTTGCTCCGCATTTTCGAAAAAATCAACATCATTAAAATCTGACATTATGCACTCTCCTTATTTTCAATATTAATAGAAAACCCTAACTTCTCGATTAGGGCAGTTAGATTAGGTTCCTCGAATTTATCGAGTTTACCGCTACGATCTTTCGCTGTGTAACCTCCATGTATTCGTGTTTGTAAAGCTCTCTTAATTACAGAATCACCATTTTCATCAACGTCATCATAAACACGTAATGCTAAGACTTCATCAAAGAAATAAGTTATTGCCTCACCAAGAGGTTTACTTGCCATTTTAGGACCAAATAAAAATATGCCATCATTATTTTCTTTACCTTCTTTGCAAAGAAATAATACGTGCATATCTAAATCCCTAAATGATCTCATAAGACTCGTAACGGCTTCACTTACATTCTGGTAAGCCATTCTTCCATCTTTATTTTTTGTTTTCTCATGTACCAGTAAGATTTCTGAAATCTCTGAAACTGAGTCTAAACACACGCTATCAAAGGATAGTTCCCCAGATGAAAGAGCTTCATAAACTTCTCTTAAATCTTCAATACTAGAAACCTCAATAGCAGATACATTAGGTGCATCTTTAATAGAAAGCAATCCAGCCTCCGCACTTATGACTAATACTTTGCCAGGCATACTTTGTGTTGAGTATGTTTTACCGGCTCCAGCTTGGCCATAAATAAGAAGCTTTGCCCCTTGTTGGTCCACCATCTTATCTGGTGTTTTTATTTTATCTTTCAAGTCCATAATCTACCCTCCTTATATATGTGTAAAAATGAACTTGTAAATTATAACCTGTGAAACTACAATATGTAAATCATATTATTTAGGAGATGTATATGAAAAAACAAATCGACACAACTTGGCTTGCAAATTATTATTTCAGGACCAAAACTTTAGCAACTAATAAATTGAAGGAGTTAGAAACAATGGGCGTTCAACCGAACCACAAAGAAAGAAAAATAGATCATTACACCTTACCGGTTTACATAAAATTTTTAGGATATAAAAAAGCATCTGAAGATTTCAACTGTTCAGAAGCTACTTGTAAATCTTGGAGGTATGGATATAGGCAACCTTCTATAGCGCAAGCCAAACAAATAATAAGGGCTACAGAAGGCAGATTAGATTTTGAATCTATCTACGGATCAATATCGGACATATTAGAGCAGGAATAAAATGTTCCAGCTCAATATTACCGAGGATGACTCGTCCTTGGATATTGCTCTGGCTTATTATGATGATGGATATAACGTTGTACCGTTACAAAGATCAAATAAAAAACCTCCACCATTTTTAAAAGGCTGGGAACAATACAAGGAGACTAGACCAGAAAGAAGTTTAGTAGAGTCTTGGTTTAAAGATAGAGATAATCTTGTTGTCGCATTAGTGTGCGGTAAGTTTGTTGTTGTTGACGCGGATTCTCCTGAAGCTATGGATTGGGTAGAAAAGAACCTACCAGCTTGCCCGTTTAAGGTCATTACAGGCAAGGGTATGCACTACTATTACAACAACCCAGAAAATTACACTACATTCGCTACAAGACGCACAAACAATACTCCTATAGAAAGACTTATTGATATACGTGGCGTTGGTGGATTGATTATCGCTCCATACAACCGACATGCTAACGGCCAAGTTTATAAACCAGTAACAATACCTGATTGGAAAATATATGATTATACAGATCTACCTGACTTTACTGAGAAAGAGTTTTTACAGATAACAGGTGTACCAAAAGTTGAAAGTAGCGTACAAACTGCACCTTTCTCCTTAGATGGTGTATTGGAGGGATCTAGAAATGACGGTGCGGCAAGAATAGCTGGGTACTTAATATCTAAAAGTGTAAACCTAGAGTTTGTAAGAGTATTCTTACAGAACTGGAACAAGAACAACAACCCACCATTACCGCAGAAAGAAATAGATTCTGTTGTTGATAATGTTAAAAAAACACACGACCGCAAAAATCAAATAGCACCTTTATTTACACAATCAACTGAAAACATAAAAAGACCAGATGATTTATTTTCACCACCTGGTTTGCTAAAAAATATGTTTGAGTTTTGTGAAGATATTGCACAAGTTCCACAACCTGAGTTGTCTTTGGTTGGTGCTTTAGCTTTAGCTAGCGTGGTATGTGGACGTTTATACAGAACAAACATGAATAACTTTTCAAGCATGTACTTTATGGGCGTTGCAAAGTCAGGACAAGGTAAAGAAAACATCAAGACATTTATAGAGTCTGTGTTAAATGCTTCTGATCAAGACAAATTAGTTGTGGGGGATGGATATACATCCAGCGGAGCCGTTCATTCAGTTTTGAAGATTAGACCTACCCAAATAACGATTATGGACGAGTTTGGGAAACGATTAGAGGCAATAAGTAACTCGGGTAACACAAACAAAGAAGATGGCATACAGACGCTTATGGAGGCCTGGGGAAGGTGTCATGGGACTCTACGACCAGATAACTACTCTTTGATGGCAGTACAAGAAGAATATAAGGAAAAAATGATGAATAGGGTTACGTATAAGCCAGCTATTACGTTAGTTGGTTTATCTGTACCCAAAAACTTTTATGGAGCTTTAAATAGTGGAAGGATAGCTGACGGCTTCCTTAACCGCTTTGTAGTTGTAGAGTCTAACGAACCGAGAAGGGTTAGTGACCTAAAAAAATATAAAGAGCCGCCTTTGAATGTAGTTAACTGGGTTAACTATGTACGCAGATTGAAAGGAACACTATCAGACGCATCTAGAGATAATGCCGAGCTTGATATATCGCAGACCGTATTAGAGTTTGATAAACAATCAGAAGAGTTATTACAGGACTTTGCAAGGGAGATAATCAAACGACAAGACATACTAGAGAAAGATAACTTAGAACCGTTGTTAAGTAGATCTAAAGAAAAGGCTATGAGGTTATCTTTACTTTGTACGTTAGCTTCTAATGCAGATGCTAAGAAAATAACGGCAGATATAACCAAATGGGCTATAGATTACATTAGATACTACGACCTCATGTTTATTGAAGCTTGTAGGGATAAGGTAGCTAGTTCTGCTACAGAGTCTAAGATCAAACAAGTATTGTCATACATTAGATCTAGGAATGGTGAAGGCATATCTAAAAGGGAGGTAGATAGGCATGAACTGTTCAGAAGTATGAAGTCTTATGAAGTAAAAGAAATAATAGAACGGTTAAAGAATGCTGGAGAGATCCAGGAAATAGAAATTAAAGTTGGGGGTAAGGGCAGACCAACCAAAAGGTTTGTTGCTGTAGATCCTAACTTCTTTGAGGAATGAACATGAAAACACCATCATTTGAAACCAGAGACGATCAAAAGAGAGAGGAGAGAGTAGCTGGATTTTTGGAGGGGCTTTGGGGAGTAACTTGCCACAAACTACCAGTAAGCTACTCATTAGACTATTGGATAGAATCAAACGAAAAGAGTTATTGGTGCGAGGTGAAGTGCCGTACTTTTGCTTTTGATAAGTATGAAACACTAATCATATCTACTAATAAACTACGCAGAGGATCTTCGTTTGCTTTGGCTACCGGAGTACCGTTTATTATTGTATATGCTATGACTGACGGCATATATATGCACGAATGGAGAAAAGACGGTACGTATGATGTAAGAATGAATATTAGCGATAATCCTACATATGATGAAGATAACGAGCCTTACATTCACATACCGCAAGAAGATTGGATATGTTTATCTGACAAGCCTTTGGGTATGGATCGTAGTGAAATAGGCTTTAGCCTAGCCTAGAGGGTCTACCAAACAACTGTTCATCTAACGCCAATCTATCCTCAGATAGAGGACTCAGCGTTGGCATTTGAGTTCCTGATACATCAGGCAAAGGAATACTAGGAGTTGGGACCTGTGTAGTTCTTAAAGACTGTTGTGCTTCTTGTTGCAGATCTTGTGTTTCTGATATTGTATCTTTTATTAAATCTTTTACAGGGTTAAGTAATTCTTCTATACCAGCCGCATCATAAGCACCATCCATAATGCCACCAGCAACCTCTCCTGCCTCTTCGGCTTCCATACCTAACTGCCTTACCAAAGTTTGTCTTAGTGCCTGTTCTGTCATGTCTATGGCCGTCATGATAGATCCTTTATCTGTCTTAGAAACTATAGAGACAAAACTTGGTGATGCAAACAATCTTCTAGCTACTGCTAATCCTAATACTGAGGGTAATACCGCTATAGGATTTAAAGCCAAGCTAGCACCAATACCAGCAGCTACCAGACCACCAGCCGCTCCGCCTCTACCAGCTTCTTGTTTGGTTAATGTGTCTAGTTGTCTTTGGAAGTTTCTCAAACCTTGTGAAAGCTCTTTACCAAACATAGCTTCCAAAGTTTCATCACCATAAGAATCTAGTGCCGTTTTTAAATTACCAGCCTTAAATAGATCTGTGATTCTGCCCTTGCCGTTTATGTCTATAGATTTAGATAAAAGCTTCTGCATACTGGCCTGTTGTATGCTAGTAAATACTTCAGGACTAACGGTATTTTTTAATATCTCTATATTGGCATTTGCATTTGGCCTAAATATTATATTAACCGTCTCATCTATACCTTTGAGAGGTAAATCTGATATAGCTCTATTAGCTTCAAGTTTTAATCTTTCATCAGACGCTTTAGCCAATTCTTTCAGACCTTGAACAAAAGCTAAACCTTGATCGCTTGCGCTTAGGCCTTTTCTTTTTGTTGTGAAGTCATTAACAAGGTTTTTAATATCTTGTGGTTTGATTCTTGGACCAATTTTATTAACTTGTTCTATTGTATCTCTAACAAGTTTAGCTGTATTTTTACCTGTAGCTGTATCTGTAAATAAAGCATCTAACTTGCCTGGATAATCTCTTTCAAATCTTTTTATCTCTTTTGCAAATTGAGTAAAGTTGATTGATTCGTCTACAATATCTGTAGATGCTCTAAACGCATCAGCAAACAATCTTTTCTTTAGTTGTGACTTTAAAGTTCTTTCTGCGTTTGCAGGCTTACCTGCTTGCACCATATAGTTATCGTAGTCTCTAAGAGCTTTAAATATGTCCTCTAGATCTCCTCTTTGGCCATTTAAAATAACTTTTTTGTAAACTTCATCCGCGTTATGCGCACCCTTCTGTGAGTTGGATATTATTTTTTTGATCTCTAACCTATCAAAAGGTGCCATCCTTTCTGCCGCAATTTTATTAGCCTCTCTAAGTTGTTTTATTGCGTTATTTACTTGTCTTACTGCATTCTCATTTAATTCTATGCTTGCTGCGTCATCACCCAAGCCAGCCATTCTCATATTATGTGCTAGTTGCACGTTAAATTTCTCTACACCTTCTATTTCTAGTTGAGTAAGAATACTATCTGGTTGACCGGGTATAAACACCTCACCATTTTGTTTAACTCTGGAGTCATCAAGCTTACGCATGATCTCTATTATTACTTTTCTTTCTGGACTTGCTTCAAGTGTATCTCTAGAAATAGTATTTAATTTTGAATAAGCATTTCTTATGTGTGAAAGATTTATGCCAACGGAATCATCTGCAACATCATCTTTAAGTTTGAGCAAAGCTTGTTCTATTTTACTAACAATACCACCATCTAACTCATCTCGGTTGTTAACACCCCAGAAATAATCAGCATCTTTATGTTGTTTAACAAGAGCCAAAGAATCATCTACATTTTTCTTTATGGTATTTCTAATTATTCTATCTAATGCTACTGCCTGGCCAAGCTCTGCTCCTGACTTGCCCTCCTTTGAAATTAATTGTTTGAACATGCCATCAACTGCTCTGTATTTTGTACCTAGATCAATCATAACCTCTCGTCTAGCTCTGCCTAGATTATCTTGAAGTATTTGACCTAAAGCTCCTCTGCCAGGTGCATCTGCGTAATTACCAACCTCTATAGCATCATCCACTACATCATCTAAAAGTTTACGTAGTTGTTGTGTAACCGTTTGTTCTTTTAATCTTAGGGCCTGTAAGCTGGCTTGTACTTGCTCATCTAGACTGCCTTTTGTTGCATCAGATATAGATTTTTGTAGTAATGCGTTTTCACCACCAATTTCTCCAAGTAAATTATCTATTTCAGCTCTAAGATATGCTGCGGTTTCCTTATCTCTTGTATTACCTAATACCTGTTCAGAAATATCTTGCAACCTACCAGGCAATTTAGCTCCTAGAGTCGCTTGTGATGCTATACCTTTGAAATCAAACTTTGCTACCCTACCGTCTCTTACTGCTTTTGCTATTTGTCTTTCTGTAGCTTCTTTACCCAGTTGTGCATCTAGTTTTAGTATGTCTGAAGCAGACCTACCCAAAGCCATTTGTCTGTTAAGTCTTAGATCTGGAGCTGGTGCATTTCTTCCTAAAAGTAATTTATATCCCAAACCAAAAAGTTCACCTATACCTTGACCAACAGAACCAAACAAAAACTCACCACCAAATAAATCTTTGAGTTCATCTCTTTCTTGTAATTGAAAACCCTCTTGATAATCTAAAGCTTCTTCTCCTGCTTTACCTACGGCTGAACCAGTACCGGCTGCAAACATTCTGGCTATACGATCTCTGCCGCCAAATAAAGATGTAAGACCTTTTATAACTCTAGCTTGTGGCAACATAAAAGTTATTGCTCCAGTTATAGGACCTGCAATACCGGCAAAGTCTGCAAGATCTCCAGTTTGCAAACCAAAATCATTTTCATCAATAACGGTATTC
>CEUT01019233.1_pt1 | contig 16562 bp, 2 predicted proteins | sample 531401 | NCBI WGS metagenome assembly CEUT01 (sample SAMEA2622821, study PRJEB7988) | marine metagenome | biome: marine biome (ENVO:00000447); feature: surface water layer (ENVO:00002042); material: "saline water (ENVO:00002010), including plankton (ENVO:xxxxxxxx)" | depth 5 m | reverse complement strand
GACAATACTGGCTCGATTACTTTTACTTTTAAAAATTGTGCCCCTGGCGGCAACACGCCTGCAAATTTTGCAGGATGCTCCGCAGCAAATGAGCTTCATGTCGCGAATGGTACATACAACAGCTCAACTAACACATGGACAGCTGCACAAGCAGCCACAGAGTTTAGGACCAAACTAAACGCTTCTAGCGTAAATGTTACGGGATCACAGCACAACACTTCTTACCCTGCGACTGTTTATATGTGGAACGGCAACCCCTTGCAACAACTCGTGTTCCAAGAAGACCCTAATGGAACAAATAGCTTATCCGGTCATGCCGGCGTTGCAACAAATACTATTTTTGGCCATTCCTACACCGGTGGGGAAATAACTAAGGGCAAAAATCATAAAGTCTTTACTGATAGAAAGGTTGACGCAGGAGATGAAATAAGAGTTATTAAAAATTCAGGGAATGGAGAAATAATCTGGAGAGGAATTATTACAGGCTATGATGAAGAAACTACAACCATATCTCTCAGAACCATTTATACAACAGGGGAAAAACTAAATTCAGCATCTACAAATATATTCAGGGTATTGAGATTTCGAAAGAGCAATTTGGGTATATTAGACAGAAGTATATATACTTATTCCGGGTATGAGGCGGGTGGTAAGAATCAGGAATTTGGCGACGGTACTGTTCCGCACCGATTCTTTATAAATGCCGGCCAAAACCCTGGTGCACCACTTGAGTTAAGGTGGATAAAGTTTAATTTAGATAGCTCTTATAACGGCTGGGGAGTAGACAATATACAAGTTCAACAATTCGACCCAGCCATTTCAGCTTATCCTTGGCATTTTAGTCCGTATGATTCTTCGGGGCTAAACCAAGGACTCGTGTGGAATATAGACCCTGACACTAATACATCCTCGCCCCTATACAATGGGACAGACAAGAGTTCGGACTTGTTGATCAATTCTATATTGACATCTTCTTTTTCTAAAACTCTTGGTGACGAAACATTTAAATACTACTATACTTCTAGTTATGACTTCTATTCGGCTAAATCTCTGGCATTTGTTGATGACTTGCAGGGTGGTGGTGTCACCGTTGTGCCGAATCAACAAACAGATGTATCTTCAGAAGAACTAGGCATGCAATTAAATGCATATATATTCAATAAAGTAGGTCGATTTGGGTACAACACTTGGGATCAACTCAGAAAGGATTACAACAAGTTCGCATCAATTGATAGGAGAAACAATAATCTATCTATCACTTTTCATGGAGACGAAAGCCCAACAAGATTCGTAGAACCACCAGCACAGCAAGATGCTAGTATTTTGACCATTGCCGACCGCGAGCGACCTCCTTTGTATCAAGACAAAATCGACGAGGCTGGTCTGAGAAACGGATTCGACATCGGTGATGGTCCGCAAAACATTGTAAAGCACAAGAACCCATTCGTAAATCAAGATCGCGAACGAGTTGCTTCTTTCGAGCCACAAATAGGAAGAGCGTTTGTAGATGTTGAATTTATGAGAGATTCTTGGGTCACACACCCAGGCGAAGGAAACAATAGCGTTCAAAAAAGCATGTGGCATTCTGGCTATGACCCTATGTTATCATACACTGGCCTGTCCAGCAAATATGAAGAGTACTTTCAGCAACTCGCCCCCACTACAGCAAAAGAGTTTGTAATATTAAGAGGAAAAGATCACGCAGTTCCTTCGGCGTCCTATTCTTATAATGATGTTTACTATGCGAATGAAGAGATTCCTTCTAAGATAAAAGAGAAAGCTGGATCTTTTTCCGGAGATGATTATATCAACATCAAACACGAGGTCATTGAACAAGAGGAAAGAAAGAATAGATTATCTGATTTCTTAAATTCTTATAATTCTGAAGGCGCTAAACTCATACAGGTTTTAGCCACTACATGGCCTGCCCCTTCAATTCAAGGACTGAAGAAAACTAGAACGAGAGACAACTTTCGTATAAACAATCGAGTAGAGTATGAGGTGGCCTCCACTTATACTGCCTTTAGTACACCAAATTCGTGGGAAGAGTACAACACTTCAGACTCAGATGTTATTTATTCTGAGAGTTTTGATAACGCTACAGTGGGTCAGTTACCCCCGGGCTGGACTCGTACTGTACCTGGCGCGGGAAGCGGTTCACTTGATAACACCGGTGACGTTCTTCCGCGTGTTGTGGAAAGCAGGATATCAGGAGATAATAACAGGGTTTTAGTCTTAGCCGGCGACCGTCAACCTTTTAGTGAAATGACGGACCCTCCTGTTAACACAGTAGTTACCAGAATAAGAGCCCAAGCAACTTATGCACAGACTGTCAAAGGCTACAACCTGCATGGCGACAATTATCAGTACAGGTGGGTTCAGTTAGATAGGGATTTTGATCAGCCTTTTTATATAAGTTTTCGTATCTATGCGGGGACCGATGGAACTTTTGATACAAGTGGTAATCATCTTGCCGGAACAGATCCTTATAGTTTATCCTCTCCCGGTGGAGACTGGGCAGATGCTTTTGGTGAGCCCACAGACGCAAAAGCAGAATTGGTGGATCCTTTGTGGTTTCAATATAGAATTAAGACTACTACTGTCAATAATCTTGATGACTCATCAGCCACAGTTCAGTACGGAAAGTGGACGACGGTGGAAACCTACACTAACGACTATCCTGAGCCAGATCGACTTCAGCAAGTTGTAGGCGCCGCAGCGCACAATACTCAACTCATTGGCAGATACTCTGGTAAATTTACAACGAAAAAATATTTATTGGATTATGGACAATCTGTAGATGAATCAGGCGCCGGTACCTCTATCGAGATAAGATGGGTATGTGGCCGCGCATCCGCCTCACAGTTCGATGCCGGTGATGAATGGGCGATAGATAATGTCGTAATCACACGCGCTACTGAAAGACAGTGGCTAAGGTATTCAGGGTTCTACACAAAAGAAAAAGACCTTACTTTGGAATATAACACTTCTTGCGGTATCGATGCGGTCGACGTAGAGCTACACATGAACACTAACGTCCCATCCGGTCAAGAGATGCGTCTGGAAAATGTAAATCACTTGTCCAGAAGCGTGTCGAAAATTAGAACCCGCGTATCTCCTTGGCCACTTGATGGCCGAAACAATATAGAAGAAGTCAGCTCTTCGAGTCCAATAAGTGAGTTTTACCCAGCACCAATACACAATGCAGACTATTACGTGTGGTCACTGAAGAATGTTTCAAACCCAATTTATGATGGCTACTTAGTTGAATCAGGCTCTTACTTCAGCGGCTCCGGAGCCAGGTACCAAGAATATTTCTATACACCAAGTGATCCAAACGGAGTTGCCACAAAAGAAAATCAAAGTATTTTATCTAGACTGGGATTACCCTTGGTATCATATAGTTCGCCGTTCCCGGAACCGTTCCTTCACAAGAACGATAGAAAGCAATATATGTATCATTTCAAGTATGTGGATCCATTTTATTATGGTGCCCCATCTCGTCTAGCTGGTACCTCGGCACGATTTGAGCCTGTTGGTAATCACCTAAACAGAGGCCCTCACTTAAATGATTATGCAAATTTTGTTATACCTTCTTCTTCGCTTGATACTCGTGGCATCCGCGGGCAAGGGGAATTACAAAACGACTATACAATTTATCACATGGGTATAAGTTCACTCTATATCACACCACCACCAGGCATGCTTTATTCTCGACCTGTATTTCAATCAATATGGTCTGGCCCAGAGCAGGGCTCTATAGACTCAACGGGTATAACTTATTCAACGGAGCCAGGTGCCTACCTTCACAATGGCTTGTGGGTACCTGACCAAGGAACCAGCACCCAACGACTGAGAGTAACCGGCGCAGCTGTGAACGGCCCCGGCCGCGGCGCGGTGTTTGAATATTTTACTTTCTCGAACGGTGTACCTGCGTTAATACCCGTCGCCTTGGATCCAGGAGTAGATTTCCGAGCCGGCGACATAGTAAGGCTTTATGATCCTTCTGGTTCTGGTAACTGGATGGAAGTAACTGCTTCTAAAATTTCAGCACCTTACGGTTCCCGCGCTGGTCTTCATTCTAGGGTTACGACCGCTTCCGTGCCTGATCACACAGGTAAGCGAGGGTTTCAAGTACTTGTTGGTGATGCTAAGTGGGAAGCCGGGCTTCAATCCGGACTAACGCCTAGATATGGTTCTTATGATGAGTTTAGAGAAAATTTTAGATCACTTGAACAAAATAAATCTTTAATTCCAGAATTTAGACTAGCAGATAATATGAATGATTATCTATCTAACATTAGAAAGCCGTACTCTGAATTTAGAGGAACTTTTAGAAATCTACTGTCTGATCCTTTGGACGCCCCTGCAGGCAAGTCTTTAGATATTAGAAATAAAGATTTCTTAAGCTTAACAGGATCTCTAATTCCAACCCAGGATCTTCAAGACTACTACACAACCTCTGAGTTAAGTTCTTCTTTTGGGATGGTTTTTGAGTCTGTAGCGGGAGACAAAGAACTAACAAGAGTCAACCTCAAGGCATCGGCCGTTATGAAGCTGTTACCATATAAGGGCTTTTATCCAGCTGAAAGAATAATACAAATAGGTAATTTATTTCAGCAGGACTACCTAAGCCCATCTCATATAATTGATAATATAGATAATTTGCCCTTTAAAACCAAAGAAGCGAGAAAGTCTATAATGGATTTGAAGATAAGCTCTTCTCTGTCACCGGCAATGAAAGCATTGTTTGGTCCGGGGGTGCTATTCAATTCCATCAAGTCTGGGCTTGCAGTTGATTATCCAATATTTAAAAACATTAATACCGGTTCCATGGAAATCAGCCAAGGATTATATGTCTCGGGCACCACGAATTACACAGGCGATAGAAGTAGCCTTTCAGGGTCATCAGGTTATAGAAACTTTGCAATAGATCCGCCACACTTTATGAATCCGTATGGTTTACACCCTTATGATAACTCTACAATTTTGTCACTACTGTACTCAAGCGGATCTTCAGGGCATGCGGAAACTCATTACGATACGGGAACTCACCCATGGAAGTTTGATAAAGTTAGAACAAACACCGGCGGCCCATACGGCTCCATAATAACTGGGTCGCATATTAACAAGACTGGTCTTACACCTGAGCACAGAGCTATACCAAAATTGAAACCTGGGACATCAGAAGATTCAGTGTATAGAATTCCATTCGAGGCTTTATATGATCCTTCTAGAATTAACGATGTGAGCTTGTATGATAATGAACCTCACCCAAGTGCTAGTTTTGCTATAGGTGGTTATAATTACTGGAAAATAATGGACTTTCCATATAAATTTAATTCAATAAATTCTGAACAACTGCAAGAGAAGTTTAACTTTTCTGCTCGAAAAAAGAGAAGTAATTTTGCAAGCTATAGCCTGGCAATGAACAACTTCCTAGCTGAATCGGTAGATATATACAACAAGAATGGCTTACTATCAACAATTAGATCTGGCCCTAGTAGAGACTGGCAGTTGGGAGGTCTCCGCGGCGCCGGTAACAAGTGGGCGATGAGAGTTTATATAGAGAATGAAGATACAAGAATGTATGATAGAGATTCGGCATTCGGTCCACCGATTCATTCAGATGGTAAAAATTTAGAATCTCATACTAGCACATTCTCTCAAGCAGCTACTCGTGACTCTCTTATTCTTACTAGTTCTGTTGATAATATAGCTATTATCAATCGATTGCAGCTTAGATCAAAAGTTCAAACGGGCCACTCATTTGCAAGTCAAGATAATCTTCACAGATTGTATGCAAGTGATTTTAATCTAGCTCAGAACTGTTTTGTTGTATCTTATGGTAAAGAGGACTTTATAATTAAGTTTTTTGATTCAACGGCAGCTCACCCCACTCGTGGCGGCGCCGCAGGCTTGTATGGCGGCGCCGGATATTATATGACTGCGAGCCATATTAAAAAGGATACCATAGGGCTTCCTGATGCACACACATCTCAAATGACAGGCTCTACTAGCACCAATGGCAATGAGTTCATCGGTTCACGCCTACAGACATCTGGTGATAAATTTGTGCACATCTATAAAGACTCAAATATTGATTACCCAATATTCTACACTAATCAGAAGGCTCATGTTAAAGTAGCATCTACATCAAATGTTAATATTTCAAATGCACTGAACAATGGGGACTCTATTGATGGAGTCACGCTTGTTACTGGTGACCGAGTACTTCTGAAGGACCAGACAGATGCATCACAAAATGGTATATATATCGCATCTGCCTCCGGCGCAGCTGCCCGGGCAGAAGACTTTGATGCAACCGATGAAGTAACGAATAAGCCTTTTGTTTTTGTGAAGTCCGGAACTACTAACGCCTATAAAGTCTTTACAATGACAGAAACAGGATCAGTAACAATAGGCACAACCGACATGCCATTTCAAGAACAGGCAAATGATTTTTCAGGCTCTGTGAGAACTGATGTGAATGAAACGTTTCAAGCATTCAGAAGGAACAGTGACTTTATTGCTACCAGGGGCTCTAGCAAGGATGGCCTTGCACATTCTTGGAACCTCTCCGCGCCACATGAAACTTTGGCGACAAACAAGTCACCCGATGAAAACGAGAGAAGGATAATTGATAGATGGATAGGCTTCGAACCCAACAGGACAACTATGCAAGATATTGCTATAAATCTAGAAGTTTACATCTCTCAAATACTTGAGTATGTAAAGAAGTATAGACTGGCAACTTCAGAGTTTCAGGACATACCGGAAGAGTTGCTAAAAACCAGATACCACACTAACACAACTCTGCAGGGATCAACAAACTCAACAAATTGGCGCACGGTTCAAACCATCGATCAAAATGCTATAATAGCATACCCTAGTACCTTCGAGACTCATCCTTACTTAGTCAAAGATACGTCCTTGAAGGCTTTCCAGATAAAGATGGCTAGTACTGATAGTTCCCCCGGACCCGGTAATGTAATCTATCCGCTAATGAGAGGGGATAAGTCAACAAATAAAATTGTTGATGGCAGTTCTGGAATGTTTAACCTTACAGGCTCCGGAGCAGCAGCGAATACTTTTGTTGAAGTAGCTTTCATTGAGCCGACTTTGTTGGGAATGGAAAACAGCGCATATGCAGAGTACTCGCAACTGGGGCTGTCTCCGCAATACATAAACTTTTCTATAAACACAGCTCATTTGAGTGCTTCTTCTGGAGGTATCTATCCTACGCTGTTACACATTGGCTTTACGGATAAGTCTCCAACCAAGTCGTATCCTACTCTGTCCTCTCTTCGTGAGAACTCTTATGGCGATAGATTTGGCTCATATCGAGAACTGGTAATACCAACTCAAAGATTACAAAGGCAAGTTGGCTCTGGCTCGATGGGTCACGATTATATTAGTTCAGAAGAATTTTTCGACTTGGTAGCTGATGGCATAAATCACCACTCAGGATCACTTGGTTTCCGCGCAAGGTCTTATACAAATTACAAGGGAATAAAGAGATTTAGTTACAACTATGATGAAGAGGGTAGAAACATAAGCACTACAGTTCACGACACAGTGACGCCATTTAGTTATAAGAGTTATTTGAAGTTAGAAGCCTTAGAGCCTGGTGAATCCAAGATGAGTGTGTTACTAACGAACAGTGGTTCTATAAATAAAATTTTTGGCCCTTTAAATGAAGAACAAAGAAGAAATGCAGATCCATTTGACAGAGTTGGATATAAGACTACGGCTTTTAGCAGCTATCGCGCCACAATTGAATCGTCTAAGTTGTTCCCTGCTTATGAACATCACCTAACCTATGGCTTATGTAGTAGTTTGGCAGAAGCTTCAGAGATAGCTTTTGAGGGCGGCAGAGTAGCAGATCCAGAAGTTGAAAAGAACTTGGATATTCAAAGTAATTGGTCTTATGACCCTTATGTGCCACCGTTCTTAAAGCCAGTAGCAAATTCAGAAGAACAGCCTTATATCGATATCATAGTAGACTATTCGGCAGTCGATGACCCGCAAGCGCCAGTTAATGATCCTGCATTTATCCTTCAACATACTTCTTACGAGTCTTCTTATGCGAAAAGGGACTATTCTTCAACAGCCGGCCCATCTTACGATCATGCTATGTCTTTGAGCGCAAGTTTGAATCTAGCCACTATAGTTCCTGACTTGACAAATCCTGAAGTTGAAAACATATCGGATAGTCCTAAGGTGTGGGTCATTTCTCCAAAATGGGAATCTCCAATATTAGATTTTTCAGAAGCTAGTCAAACGGTGCAGAGAATATACCAAAAGGATACTCAGGGAGAAGAAGCGCTGGTAAATGGAGAGTATCAACTAATAAATGAGCAGCATACCTCTCCACCTTACTTAGGATCAAATCCTGATAAGCTATATATAACATCTTCCAAGGGTATGTGGCATCAATACTCGACGTCAAATGAAGGATATAATCTAAAAATAACTTCACACCCAGATACAACAAATTACCAAGACCTTGCGTCGGCTTTAGGGTTTACTAATGGTGTGGGAGAAATAAATTCAAAGACGCTAGGCCTCGTTCGTGGATCACAGGATACAGAAAAGAAAGTAATATCAGAAGCTATAGTTGCAATACCTTACCAAAGGTACACAGATACAAATAACGAAACTCAATATAAGACTATACCTTTTAGAAAAGTAAAAGAAGGCGATGTGGGTAATGCCATCACCGGTCACGATTTCATAAATATAATGAATTCTTTTGTAACGTCTGAAAACAATCAGGATCGTCCAAACCAAGAATTCATTAATAATTTGAGACTAGACATAGGGATTCAATCTCAATTAGAATTAATGGACGAGTTTGTGATTCCCCCACAGTACGACTTTTTAAGGCCTGAAAACGGCGACGAAGAGACTATGGTAATGTTTATACTGCCATTCTATCATGAATTAAGTTCTCTAGATGTTATGAATTGGTGGCAAAATTTACCACCCTCCATAGCAAAAAACCCAAAAGTATCAGAAAGTTATGCTACTCATGCGATGTATCCGTCAGCTGGGCTAATAGATGGTGATTCGGTTGGTCTAACATTAGGAGAAGACGTGATAGGTTTAACTCCAGACATCATCTTTGATGATTTAAGATGGAAGATAATAAAAGTCAAACAGAGAGCTGAAGCTTCATACAACAACAAGCTTCTAAGCTCCTACTTAGGCGAGGATTTTACAAAGTCTAGGGCTGATGAAATACTACAAAATTCCTTGGGCACAACCATTTCCGATGGCAATAACATTGATAGATACTTGTTGTCAAAGCAAGGTATAACATGGAACTGGCCTTATGATTATTTTTCATTAGTAGAACTAGTTAGCATTGACACGAAGTTTAACTTTGAAGTACGAAGCAACGCAGCGGAAGGTTCAGATTTTGGAGCCAAGCACCAGTACGGTATAAGTAAGAAAGTGTACGACATTGCAAGAAAAATGCGTAAACGTCGTGATGCCGGGCGGATAATATAATGAGTTTTTACAATAAAAGAGAAGATGTCATAGATATACAGCTGACTCAGTACGGCAAAATAGCGCTATCTCAAGGTAAGTTCAGGCCCTGTAGTTACAAATTTTTTGATGATGATATCGTTTACGATTCGATGTATGCTGGTCAAGCTGAAGCCCAAAACGACTCTGAGGAAAGAATACTAAACTTTGCAAGAAAAAAGCCAGCTCTATCCATATACGGCTCTGAGACTAAAATAAACGAAACTTCTTTGTCTGGACAACAAAAGGATGGAACAAAGCAGATAAATGCAAACGACGTTGACACTAGGATGTTGTTGAAGAACGAAATAGTCACGTATCCTGTGTTAAAGCAATCAGTGCCTACATTCACAATACAGATAAAAAATTCAACAACTACATTTCAAACCGGCTCCCTAACAAGGACAACTAGTAGTTACATGAATAGTTCCACACAGAAAATAAAAATGTCTGTCAATGTTGAGGAGCTTCCGCCACTTGCATCGTTCACTTATGGCCGACCATTGCAAGGCGGCAGGACTTTAATAACATTTTCTGAAAACTTAGACTTCTGCAAGGATGAAGAGTTTGAACTAAGAATGTATGAGATAAAAAAAGTTCCATCGATACACGATGAAACAAAATTAGTAGAGTCACTGTCGAATCTTTATTTTAATTCTTCAGATGCTCAACACCCATTGGTGAGTGATCGTTTTATGATATCAGCAGACGATGCTGTTGAGGACCCATCTAAGATTTTTAAGTATAGGAAAGATTGTGAAAATAGCTTTAAACTTTCAACAAAACACGGGGGTAACACTCAAACAGTGATGAGGGACCTTTATGAAGGGTTCGAATCTCAGGTTCGTGATTGTGAGGACTAAATTAGTATGAGTCTAAATTTACCAAATCCATCAATAAAAAGCATTATAATAACGCCAGTAGACTCCAAGACAACAGAGTCAGGCATGGTAATGATAGACTATAAAACAAAGATAAATGTGATAATAAAAGACACTAGTCCCGCTGGCACAACAAAATATGAGTGGATGAATATTCCCAACTTTACAAAATATATGAAATTGGTAGCATGCCAGGTCTATTATAAGAGTGGCTTCTCTTCGGCTGAAACAGTCACATTGGCTGAAACAGCTACTCCACTATCTAGAAACACCATAGTTACACCAGATTCAGATAACGTAGAAGGATGGCAGCCCTCTGTTTATGCTAGCCTAGGCCCTTCTTATAAGTATTCTGAAAAAATAAGACGAGTATTACAAACTCAAATTTTTCAATTTGCTGGGATTGCCAATGCGGTGTCAACTCCAGTAGAAAACGAGAGTTATAAGTCGGACGAGTATTCTAGATTCTACGTTCATGATTACCGCCCGGGCGGCAACGACCCGGCTGCTCAAGTAGAGTTTCAAGAAATATCACTTGAAGCAGCACGATCCCCTAGGTCTACTAATCCTACATTTGCCGCAAACGATGCAACCACATATGATATTAGTTTCACTTTTGACTTTGATTTAAAAGACATACCTGTCGACAGCGGGTTCAACGACTCTAATGGCCCCTTAGAAAATCTTACACATCTAATTTTCTTAGACTTTGATTTTTACCAAGCCCTAGAAGATGCAGGGGTCAAGCAACTGGTGGGTAGTGAAACTTATCGTAGAAGCCAGGAGATAGAGTTTAGTAAAAACCTGTCTTCAAGATCAAAGGTTATTAAGAGCATTGTTCGTGGTCTTAAGACACCGACCTTAACTTATAAGACACTTGCAGACGGTACGCCCTGGAACGGCCCAGCTGTACAAAGAACTGAACTAGTACGCCAGCCTGACGGCACGTTTGTTAGGACACCGATAAATGATCTATTGTATGAGGCTGACGATCCATCTGCACGCCGCATACTAGTAAGAACGATACAGAACAACAAGGTTCATTATCTGAACCCTTTTTCGATAACCTCTTATCCATCATATGATCAAATGAAAGAACAGGCTGCAGCCGCTACTGGCATTCTGACCTCTCACAGCTTAAATGCTAGCGAGTACAAAAAGTCTTTAGCTTCAGCTTCCAGAGCCCCATTTTTTTCCGAGATACCAAGTTATACACAAGACGGCGTCACTATATTAAACATGACAGTGGAAGAAGAGAGGCAGATCTCTCAAGAAGAAAGTTATTGCCCCTTTAAGTTAACTAGTGTTAACCCTGACGATCCAGGAAGCGTAGTCTTAGAGGTGGATTTTGATAAGCTTTTTCTGCAAAAATCGGCTTATTATCAAATATACAAAAATATGTCTGATACAGAAAGAGCTAATATGATATCTGAACTTACGGACGACAATGGAGAGCATTATTTTAATATAAGACTGTATGAACAGCAGGTGGAATATTCAGTCCCAAGGCACGACTATAAGAGTAATATAACAATCAAGAAACCAGAGCAAAGAAAGTACTTAGTGAGAACCGAGGTAGACAGCATAGAGTCCTTGAAGCAGAGACATAAGTTTTCATCGGGCGACGCATATGACAAGGCGTCCTTCACATCTTGTGTTTATGGTTGTGAGATAGAATTTGTCGACCCGGTAGCTGAGAAAGCGATAGAGAATATAGATAATATAAAAAGAGCTATTGATAAAATGGAAGACTTCTACAATCATGCGATAGTACCATCTTTCGGATTAACCAATGAGGCGAAGACTTCTCTTTATGGACTGGGAAACAAAGTAGTGTTCAGTGAATCAACAGAATTTGTAGGATCAATAGATCACCAGACGGGACTATATACAGAAGACTTCGCAGCAACAGTTGAAAATGGCCGAGAGTATTCTCCTGTTACAGTCAGGGAATTTCACACACATCTAAATGAGGGTGGAGTGATATTTGTGGGGATGCAAAGCTATCGTGCGATGAAGAATTTAGTCTACCCACGCGAAGGTCGGTATGAACAATTAGATGAATTGCGCGAAATGCTAAGAGTGACGCCCTCTGGTAGCCCCAAATTACTAGAAGTTGTGATAAACGATATGAGGAAATTCTTGACAGTGTTGAGTAATGTTTTTGGAAGTTATTCAATGGATCTATCCGATCCTCAACTAAAAAAGATGGTTAAACCCATAGTTAAATATAGTAAAGAATTTTCGAATCACCCTGTTGTGAGGTCAGACAAAGAAATTATGTATTATGACAACGAAAACATACTTAAATCTGAACCCATAGAAACAGAAGAGCACATGAGGGAGTGGTGGGAGTAGAGATGTCTAGATTTAAATACCCGATAGGACACCCATGTTATTACGAAGAACCCGACCCGATTCCTTGTGAAGGTGGTTGTCCAGATGGTCAAATCTGTGATGACGATACTGGGTTGTGCGTAGAAGATCCCAATGCTAGTGGCCAGGATGGCCTAACTGGAGACGCCTTAACGGAAGCAGCCTCTTTGTTGGACAGTTTTTATGATACTGATTCAGATCCGTTTGATGAAGTGCCATCTGAAGAAGGCTTGCCTTATCCAAATGAACAGATCACTTTTGAAGAAAATAATATTCAGTTTGCAGCTAGAGACAAAATAGTAGCAAATCAGGGTTGCGCTTATTGGATATGGGACTCGCCAGCTAGTCTTTTTGTGAGCCAGGATGTAGATGAGACTGCGCTAGGCACATATTTTACTGAGGATTGGGACAATTCTTCTGCGCAAGGATACTATTGGGGCTTTCCAGGACTAAACGCAGTGTTTCAAGACCCTCTAAACTATTACCAAGCTAGAAACTATGATCCTTTGAGGTGGTCTACAGGTAGAGTCTGGACTCACAGAACTACTCAAGAGGCCGCTGGTGCTCTTCCTAGTTTTGTGTTCCCTTCAACATTATCCAGCCAAGAGCATGTTGAAAAGTATACTTTTAAATTTATAGATCCACCTAATTCTTCAGGTGGTGTTTTGTATTCTGATGCCTCTGGAAATTATTTAGATGAGACAATATACGTTCAGTTTGGAGGTCTTTTGTATTCAACGTTACCAGAAGATAGAAAATTTGAATTTCTTAGTCACATGTTATCTGGTGGCGATTACATAGATCACACAGTTGATATTAAGAGGATACGATTTGGCGATCAAGATTTCTTTCCTACAGGTGAGGTGGAACCCAAAAGCAGAAAAACTCTTATGGATACAGTGTACAATGATCCGGACAAAGTAGAAGAGAGTTTATTAGCTAAATTTTTCTCAAAAGGCTTTATTGGTGAGCGCGACGTCGGCGCAAGAGTGAATAACCAGCCCCAAATAGTGCCCAAATCATATTTTGACTTTGCGCACAAAACACAAATGCCTTTTTTCGAGAAAGAATCTAAAAAGATGAATATTTCAAATGGCTTGTCAGCTGACATATTGATACATAGAAATTTCTTTTCAAAAGAATTTCAGTCAACAAGTATGGGTACGTCAGAAGATATCTTTAAGATAACAAATTGTTATCGACACTACAGAGAAAGAAAGAGACCAGATCCAAACTGCCAACTGAGCGCATCTAATCAAGTTGATAGAATATTAAAATTCTCTGCCGCCAACATTAAAGAGATGAATGAAGTAACTGAGCAATATAAGAAGGTGTATCCAGTCACTGCTCAAATTAGGCTTGACACAACCCAGAAAAATACTGTATCTGATATGTTCGTTAGGTATGGTATGGATAAATATTTGTTGGATCAGAGGGAGAAGTTTTTGGATCTAGAAGACGCTAGGTCCCCAGAAGTTCATAGAAATAGCAACTTGGACCTTATTGGTCAGAGTACTGGGCAACTTGATGGCGCCGCCCTAGATGAATTTTATTACGCCTACGATATAGGCGGTTACAGTATATTTCGAGTTAGGACCTATGCAGAATACTTAAATCAAATTTCTATGAAGAAAAACGGCGAAGAGCTTGGAGAAATAGAGAACTACATGAAGACTAACCGTAGTCTTAGGTATAAGCCTCAAGGTGCCGGCCCATCCGAAGTAGATAATAGGGCTTTTAATATCTCCACCGAAATGAGAACAGCGTATTTGGAAGATTTCCTCTATCAATTAAAGAGAGACGACACATCACCATCACCTACCATCTCTGATCAACTCTATGGGCTTTTTGATGATAATATGTTTCCCTTGGGTGCTTTAGATACTTCCGGATCAGTTGACGACGCGCCGGATCATGTAGTGCAATCTTCAGAGTGGAGAAAGCTAGTGAATGATTTCAACAGAGAAGTCTTCAGTGCTAAAATGAGTAACCTTCCTTATCAAAATATAAACAGCCAAGAACCCGGCTCGCCTACGTCTTTTGGGAAGTACAGCAGATCTGTTAGCGACATATTCAACGGTAAACTAGCTTACTCAGAAGTTCTGGGCTATTCAGTAGAGAAATACGAACATGGCAATTCAAATGAGAAAAATTTAGTTCAAAAATTTTACTTTTTCGACTCGTCTGACGTTACAGAGATAAATTTTCTGGATAATCAACTCAGGTATAATAAGAAGTATACATATGTAGTCAAGGCGATAAATTGTGTTTTCGGGTCAGAGTATTACTACAGGTTGGAAAATGAAGTCAAAAAAGTCAATCCATCTGGAAATATTAGTGATGTCGAGAACGAAGATCTTAATTTTATTGATGAGTTTGTAGAGAGCAGTAGCAGAGGGGATGTGCAAGAAAGAGACAGGCGATTGCGAGAGGCACTAGAGTCTCAAGAGGTGCAATCAGGTACCGGGTGGTCTAATATTGCAATTGGAGTTCGTGCCCGATCAAAGCCTAAAATAGCTTTTATAGAGGTACCTTATTTCAAGAAAACTATTCACACGATAGATTTACCGCCGATGCCACCACAGGTCGAAATATTGCCATATAAGGGTGATCTATCTAAAGTGTTACTTAACCTAACACCATCTGCTGGAGAGATGGAGGCGATACCTCGCCCTTTATTGGATTATGATATGGGAATAATAGATACCATGTATGCAGCACAAGATGTATCTTTGTATAAAAATAATATTTTTCACCCCTCCGGCCCAATAAAGTTTTCAGGTGACAGTATGCCAACAGGGTATGAGGTTCTGATCTTAGAAAACCCTTCAGAGCCACCTATATCAATTGAGAGGTTTGCGACAGCAAAGGTCTTAAGTTACGGCAATCTGATTGCCGGCAATTTACACAAAGACCTAGAAATAAGAGCAAACGTTCCAAACTATTTAGCCTTCAGGTCAATTGATACCGCCGGAGTATCGATCCTAAGTGAGGTTTATTACGTCGAACTGGTAAGTCACCAAGATGGTATGTACCTAGTGGTTGATGAGTATGTCTTCCCTGAGCCAACACCAGAGTTAGTAAAAGTTGTGAAAAACGCCATAGAGATTGAGCCAAGTAGGTTCCAGTACCAGAAAGCAAATCGAAATGCTGACATTGACATGTCGACACCTTTTTGGGGCGCATTTAGTGTTTCAGATTCAAGTTCTAATATTTTTGATAAAGAGTATAGATTAAACATAAGATCCAAAACTACTGGCCGAGAAATGAACATAGATTTCGACTTTAATGTTACTCAGCTGCCCCCTGTTCAGGCTGATGATGATTCTGTAGGGGATGAAGAACTGGATATGTTGCTGCAAGCTTGCAATAAGTATTCTGATTTACCTCAGAACAGAGCCGATTCTGAATTTTATCATCCGCCAGATCAAATTAATACCGGGGAAGATGAGTTTGTTAGAGCTTGTCCATCTGAAATTAATAAGTTTTCTCTTGAGCAGCATGAGTTCTATAGCATACCTAACCGAGATAAGGCTGAGAACATTCACGGTAACGAAGTGATATTGCAAAAATCAGTACCACTCTCAATAACACCAGAAACTTCTAGCAAAAAATCCCGCCGGCGCACAGGGGCAAATGCTGGGCAATGTGAGTGTCCTCCTGGGTTTAAACCACTCAGCTCTGTTAGCGGTTTTGGTGACATTGACCCCTTTGCTATGGGTATAAAGAGCGGCGCTGAAACAATATGTATACAGGATGTTGAACTGTGCC
>CEUT01006338.1_pt1 | contig 16654 bp, 12 predicted proteins | sample 531401 | NCBI WGS metagenome assembly CEUT01 (sample SAMEA2622821, study PRJEB7988) | marine metagenome | biome: marine biome (ENVO:00000447); feature: surface water layer (ENVO:00002042); material: "saline water (ENVO:00002010), including plankton (ENVO:xxxxxxxx)" | depth 5 m | reverse complement strand
AAAGTTTTTGCACACTCAAACAACATTACACCTGCTTTAGAAAACGCCTTAAACACTGCATCACTTACAGACAATGCGACAGGTTCATTCACCTATAATTATACCAATAATATGAGTGATGCTACTTATGCAACTTGCGAACAAAGTGGTGAAGAAAGTGGCGCATCAGGAAATGCTAGTATTAGAACTACAAGTGCAAGTCATAGGACAACAAGTTTGTTTAGAACGTCAAATAGAAATTCTAGCAACTCGCTAACTGATGCTGGACAATCAAATATTTGTGTATTTGGAGACCTCGCATAATGGCTAGTATTCTTAAAGTAGATACTCTTACAGGTAATACAACGGCTAAAACCGTCACTGTTACCGTTGGTGCTACTGCTACGCAATCTCTGGAACAGGGTCTTGTAAAGGCTTGGGCAATGATTGCTACTGTTTCTAGCATCAATGACAGCTTAAATTCTAGTAGCTTTACAGACTTAGGCACGGGTAAACCACAGGTAAATTTGACTAATGCTTTTAGTGACGCTGATAACTGTTGCGGTGCGGCCAATCCGTTTCAATACGCAAGTGGAACAGCACATCTTGCCGTTCAATCTGCTGGGTTTTTGATATCAACCTCTGCAATGGGGGCTGAGTGTGGTAGCAATACGACTACTTTAGTTAATTGGCACAGAGCCAACATCTTTATGATGGGGGACCTAGCATAATGGCAAGCGAACTTAGAGTTAACACCCTAAAGGATGCCAGCGGTAATAACAGTATTGCCACCAGCTTTGTTGCGAATGGTAGCTGTAAATGTTGGGCTGACTCAAATGCGGGTGCAGCGGCAGATGCCTCACTTAATCTTGCAAGCACAACAGATAATGGCACAGGAGATTATACATTCGCACTTTCTTCAAGTATAAGTTCAGCAAATTATTCTCATCCTATTGTTCCCGCAGATGCAGATGGAGGAGGTGGGTTAGATATTAGCGTTGCATCAAAAGCCGCTGGTTCTATACGAGTAGGCACTATTAGAGATGACAGCACTAAAACAGACAATGCAAACATTTCTGTATCCATATTTGGAGAACTAGCATGAGTAGAGCAGCAGAATTAGCGGCATTTATTGGTGGGGGAAGCACGGGCAAAATTTTGCAAGTCCAACGCACTCAATTTACTGGTACAAATACAATTTCACTTACTGGTTTAGCAGACACTGTTTTTACAGATTTGACAGTGAACATCACCCCGACAGCTACAAGTAGCGTTTTTAGATTAGACGCTCAAATTTTTGGGGAGCATGGGCTTATTGCAAACGCATGGAACCACATCTTCTTTTTTTACAGGGACACAACCAAACTTGGTCATGACGCCGCTGGAGATCGAGCGAACGGCGTGTCAATGATTACACAAACCTATAGTCAAGCAAATCAAAACGCGGCATCGACCCCAGAGTGTGGAATGTACAGTTTTTTTGACTCACCCTCAACCACATCACAGATTACCTATAAGGTGGGCATAAGAGCTAGACAGGACGGGAATTTTTTCCTTAATAGGACGTTGGAAGATAATGATGATACCTATTATGAACGCGGCGTCTCTTTCATCACTGCAACAGAGATAGCGGGATAAGATGCATGCCTCTAAGCAAATTGCAATTCAAACCGGGCATCAATAGAGAGGGTACGAATTACTCTAATGAGGGCGGTTGGTTTAACGGAGATAAGATACGTTTTAGGGCTGGATACGCAGAGCGTATAGGCGGTTGGACTCGTGTATCTAATACTCAAGTCACGGGAACACCTCGTAAGATATTTGACTTTGTCACTTTAGACTCACAAAATCTCCTGTTTATAGGCACCGAAAAGAAGGTGTTTTTAGAAAATGCAGGCACGTTTAACGACATCACACCCATTAGATCTACGGTCAGTCTTGGTTCAAACCCAGTAAATACTACAGGTGGAGCAGGCAGCGGCGTTGTCACTGTCACGACACAAGCTGCACATGGTGCAATAGTGGGGGACTTTGTCACATTAGCTAGTCTTACAACCACTGATGGTATAACAGCCGCACAGCTAAACACCGAACACACAATAACTTCTGTTCCTAGCACCACAACTTTTACAATTACCACTGCCGGGTCGGCTACTTCAGGTAGCACCGCTGGAGGCGGTTCGTCCGGCACCGCAGCGTTTCAAGTCAATGTTGGGCTAAACACCACGGTCCTCGGTTCTGGTTGGGGTGCTGGCACATGGGGTCGATTTACTTGGGGTTCCGCGGCTGGATCATTGTCAGGTCAGACACTACGCCTGTTCTCAGTGGATAACTTTGGAGAGGACCTGCTATTCAATATATCTGACGGGACTGTGTTTTACTGGGATGCAACCAACGGAACTAGTACAAGGGCAGTCCGATTAGACAGCTTAACAGGTGCAAGCGATGTCCCCACGGTGGTTCGTAAATTATTGGTCTCCGATGTAGATAGGCACATTATTTTCTTCGGCACTAACCCGGTTGGCACTGGCATACTTGACCCCTTACTAATTAGGTTTGGAAGCCAAGAATCTTTGACTGATTTTACACCCACGGCCACTAACACAGCGGGTGATTTAAGGTTGTCAAAAGGCAGTGAGATCATCACGGCTGTACAAACTAGTCGTCAGATACTGGTGTACACAGATCAGTCCTTATATTCCATGCAGTTTATCGGCGCACCCTTTACTTTTGGTATATCACTTCTTGGTGACAATATACGTATAGCTGGACCAAATACAGCTATCGCCGTAAACGACATTGTCTTCTGGATGGGACAAGAAAACTTTTACGCATATGACGGACGTATACAAACCATACCGTGCTCTGTTAGAGATTACGTGTTTAATGACATGAATAACCAACAATCGTTTAAGTTTCATGCAGGGTCCATAGGCAGCCAAACCGAGATTTGGTGGTTCTATGTATCTTCCGGTGCAACGGAGATAGACCGATATGTTGTGTATAATTATGGTCAGCAGATTTGGTACTACGGAACTTTAGTTCGCACCGCGTGGAATGACCGGGCCTCTGGTCTGCGTAGCTTCCCGCAAGCCACCGGTGCTGATTTTTTCTTATACAATCATGAAGATGGGTTAGATGATTTTAGCACGGGTAGCGCCGTCGCTATCAACGCCTTTATTGAGTCCTCCGACTTTGACATAGGTGATGGTCAACAGTTCATGATGGTCAACCGTATACTACCGGATCTTAGTTTTAGTGGGTCAAGCACAAGTAGTCCATCTGCTCTATTTACTGTAAAGAGCAGGGATTTTAGCGGTAACAATTTTACAGAGTCCCCTTCTGGTTCTGCTGTAAGAACAGCTACTGCTCCAGTAGAACAGTTTACGGAAAAGATTGACCTAAGAGCTCGTGGCAGACAGATGTCGGTCAGAGTTGAGAACACCGACACGGGCGTAAACTGGAGATTAGGGGCGTCTAGACTTGATGCGAGGCCGGATGGTAGGCGATGACAAAAAAGGTATTACGTCCGATCATACCGACGGCACCGCAAGAGTACGATCCGGTGTATGTCAATCAGTTAGCGCGGGCTTTGGAACAGTTGATCGACGAAGTGCGGTCCGCGGACATTAACTTTCAGGGCATACCCGGTAGCGGCGCGGCTAACACATTAGAAGTAGGTGATTTTTTTATAGGTGAGGCTAATTTCATACAGACTATAGTGCAAAACGAGGTGCATTCGGGAAGTGTAGTGGGAACCACGGCTCTCGGAACTGTAACAATAGCCGTTGCATAGTGTAGACGGAATTTGAAAAACAAGGTAGACTGCGAGGAACCTTATACTAGGGAATTAAAAAATGGCACAAGCAACAGCAGAAGTTTTTGAGTTTCCAGCGGGCGGTATCGCCGATTTTTATATGGAAGACCACGAGATCGAAGCTCTGGAGCGTGAAGAAGCGGCGCAGGAGTTTGGATCTTCTGGTATTGCTACGTTTGAGCCTATTGCCACGCGTATGGCATCTTACGGTCGTTACGGTGACGACACCGTTGCTCACGTTGAAACCGGTGAGTTGATTGTCCCGAAAGCCCTGATTGACGACAACCCAAAGCTACGAGACTCTATATTTAGTCATCTGCGGGATCTTGGTGTAGAGGACCCAGAGCGCTATGTGGTTGGTTCTGGTGTAAACTCCATCAATCCAGACACAGGTATGCCTGAGTTCTTTCTGAAGAAGCTGTTTAAGGGCGTAAAAAAGGGTGTAAGCAAACTAGCTAAAGGCGTGAGCAAAGCTCTCAAGGGCGTGACTAAGGTAATTAAGAAAGCTGCTCCAGTAATTATACCGTTTGCTTTGAACGCAGTCTTTCCCGGCCTTGGTGCAATTTATTCAGGTGCTCTTGGAGCAGGTATTGGTACACTCGTTCAGGGTGGTAACCTAAAGGACGCCTTCAAGAACGCCTTGATTGGTGGCGCTATCGGCGGCGCAACTGCTGCTATTGGTGGCGGTTTACAGGCGGCTAAAACTCCCGGTGGTAGCTTTAGTCAGGGCGCTATGAAAGGTATTCAGGATGCCGCTAAGTTCTCTAACCTACAAACAGCCGGTAAACAGCTTGCTACGGGTCAGTTTGGTCAGTCCGGGTATGAAAAAGTTTTGTCTGACCAAACTTTGGTTACTCCGGCTTCCGAGACTTTAGCTAGTGTTAAAGAGGGCATCACTCCGGAGAGTGTGGCGGCGGATGCAACAAAAGGTGTGGATGGGGCCGCGTCCGCTCCTGTTGCTGCGGGACCAGATCAAATGTATCTTGGAACAGCTTCTGATGCTTTACCACCCGCTTCACCGCTCACTACACCAAGTCCGCTTCAGTCTCCAAATCCTGCTGACCAAGCTTTCTTTGGATCTGGTCAAATATCAAGCGCACAGCCTACACCGCCTCCTACAATGTTGGAACAGTTACAGAGCGCTGGCAAAACTGCTATGGACTACGGCGGTAAGGCGATGGACTTCTTGACAGGAAGCGATCCAACATTTGCTCAAAAGAACAAGTTAGCCCTTGATTTTGTAAAAGAGTCCGGAGGAAAATTAACTTATGACAAAGCCCTTGAGATGGCCACCGCTGAGTTAACCCCCGGCCTAATTCGCACATACGGACCATCTCTGGCCTTGGCTGGTGGGGCTACTTATTTAGCTGGCGGATTTACACCGCAAGAACTAGATGAGATGAGCGACGAAGAGCGGTTAGCGGCCCTCGGACCTTCTGGTTATGACCTTTACATGGCAAACCAAGCTAAATATGGGTTACCGGCTGAAACCCCGAAGTTAGCTCAAGGTTTGTTCTCTGTTCCAACAACTTTTGCAGCGGACGGCGGTGAGATATTCCCACGACGTGTAGGTGGTATCATGCCAGATGAGGGCACTCCCGGCAAAGACAGCGTAAAAGCCATGTTAATGCCCGGTGAGTTTGTAATGACTACAAATGCCGTAAAGGGCTTGGGTGACGGCGATAACAACAAAGGCATTAATAGAATGTACGACATGATGCGCGGTCTTGAGGCTAAAGGGAAGGCGATGGCATAATGGCTACAAATACCGAAATACAAATAATCAAAGAAGCTCCAGAAATAGAAGCCTATAAGATTGGGCTTCTTGAGTCTGCAAAGAAACTAGCTGACCAGCCGATTACCCTTCCAATTCAGCAAATCGCTCAAATGTCTGGGTTGCAACAACAGGCTATTGCTGATGCGTCCTCTGCCACAGGCGGTATTGGTGGCTTCCAACAGTACTTGTCGGATGCAGGCACCGCGTTGGGTGAAGCAAAGACCACGCTAGACCCGTCTGGCATCACGCAGTTTATGAACCCGTATCAAGCAGCCCTTCAGGCTGAGATTGACAGGTCCTTTGATATACAGGCCGCACAGGCAGGGCTTGGTGCAGTAGGTCAACCCGGTGGGCCGTCTGCCTTTGGCGGATCACGGGCCGCGATACAACAGGCAGAGATAGGGCGTAACCGTGCAGCGGCTTTAGCGCAATCGCAGGCACAGAACTTTTTACAAGCTCAACAGGCGCAGGCGGCACAAGCAGAAGCATTAGGAAAGCTTGGACTTCAACAAGCGGCGCTGGGGCAGCAATCACAGCAGCAGACACTGCAAGACATTGAAACACAGTTTAATTTGGGTAAACAGCAGCAGGCGCAGCAGCAGGCGGAAATTGCAGCACAGCAACAAAGTGATTTGGCTCAACTCTATGAGCCTTATAATAGATATTCTTTCTTATCAGACATTTACAAGGGTGCGCCGTCTTCGCAACAAACTATTTCATCAGCTACCGCGCCCAATGTATCACCGGCTCAGACTTATCTGGGTCTGGGTATTGCAGGATTATCAGCGGCAGCAGGCGCTAAAACAGCGGGGTTATTCTAATGAACAGAAGCGTATTAGCCAGACAGATGTTTGCCAACGGTGGTCAGGCCGTGCCTAACGAGTACAAGGGCTTTTCAAAGCTGCCTGAAGAGGTGCAGATGAAGATGGACCCTGTTGCTGCCAAGAAATATCAGGAAGGCGGGGAAATTAGAGCAGGGATTAGTGAAGAGTTACGTCGAGATATAGACAGAGTTAAAGCACAATTAATAAATGAAAAAATGGACCAACAACGTCAGATGGAGAATATAACTGCTTTACAAGCACTTAGGAATAAAGCCAGATACGATGTTCCACTCCTTGGTTTAAATGATGTAAGCAGAGAACTCCCCGCTAACGAGGAGGGCTTCAACCCAAATAATATTTATAATATTCTTCGTTTTTTTGATCAAAATCCAGAATTTGATGTATCGGATTATAATGAATTTTTTAAAACAAACTTAGACCCAAGAGATTTTTCAGTATTGGAAAAAGAGGCAGAACCTCCTGCTGTAGGCATGGCAATGGGCGGTGATCCGGTTATGGCACAGGGCGTTGGTTCAATGATGCCGCCTCCACCTGCCATGCCCTCCGCACCAGCAGGGGGCGGACAGGCCATAGACCCGCAAGTGCTTGAGGGCGCTTTAGCTACGGCAGAGCAGGAGATTACAAACCTCGACCAAGCCGAAGACTTTGAAACGGTTATGAACACCATACGTGGTGATGAAGCGACAGTTGAAGAGCGCTATGAGGAGCTTGCCGGTATCGTAGGCGAAGAAGACGCCAGACAGACGCCTGAGTCTGTCCTTACACTGGTGCAGCCCGCTATGGTCATGGGCGCAGTAGACCAAGGCATTGGCGGCTTGGCGCAACAAGAGATGATGGAGCCTGTACAGGGCGCTATGGCGCAGGGGATTATGTCAAACGTGGCACCTCCACCGCCGCCCGCGGCACCTATGCCTACTGGTGGTATGGGGGGACCACCACCCGCAAATTTTAAGGAAGGCGGGCTGGTCCGCCGCGGAGACAACCAGCCAGTTCAAATGTACGCCAACGGAGGAGAGACAATTGCGGATTTCCGCAGGTCTTTAAATATACCGCCCCCTGTAAACGCTTTCCCGGTTCTTAGTCAGGCAACCGGTCCTGTTCGGGTAACTCCACCACCTGCACCTGCACCTGCACCTGCTCGTGGAGACGGTTCTCGTTTGAGAGAATTAGTAGAGGCTCAAAAAGATATTTACCGAGAGTACGGGTTAGGTGATCCCGCAGCACGAGCCGCGGAACTTGAGTCACAAAAAGATTTAACCAAGGCACAGATGCTGTTTGATATAGCGCAAACGGCCCTTACCTTTGCGGGTCCAATGCAAGGGGAGCGACCCGGTGCCAGCGCAGCAGAGCGCCTAGCTATGGCTGCTTCAGCAACAAAGTTACCACAAACCATAGGTGCACGAGCTCAGACGCTTGCGGAACAGAAGAGAGCCGCGGCTAAAGAAGAAAGAGCCTTGGACCTCGCAGCACTTCAATCGGCAGAAACAAAACTTGCCGCAGAGGTGAAAGCAGCAGATGAGCTTGCGCTTGCAAGAGCTAAACCTAAAACTCCAAAACCTATGGTTCTTCTTGATAAGACGGGAACTCAAGTTTTAGGTCAATTTAATATTAACGACTCCGACGATTATGCACGTGCTAGAGTTATGCGGGACCAGAATCCGGGTTCTAGGCTTTCTGATGGCGGTCCGCAAAAACCCAATACGGTAACTATTGAAGGTCAAGTTATTGATATTACAGACATGAAAAGTCCAAAAGTTGTCTTTGGTGATAAAAAGAGAGACACCAAAACTGTAAACGGGCAGATCGTAGATTATACCGACCCGAATAACGTGAAAGTTATTTTTGGAACACCTGATGTCAAGACCGTTACAGTGAAAGGTCAAGTTATTGACATTACAAAGCCGGAAACTCCAAAAGTTATTTTTGGAGAGAAAGATCCTAATATAAAGATAGTAGAGGGACAAATTGTTGACATCACAGATAAGGCTAATCCTGTAGTTGTTTTCGGAGATCCTAAAAAAGATACTGCAATGGTTAACGGTCAACTTATTGATTATACGGACTCAGATAATCCAAAAGTTATATATGGAGATAAGGACACAAAAACAGTTACCGTTAACGGTGAGGTCGTGGACATCACTGACTCACAAAATCCAAAAGTTATATTTGGTAAACCCAACGTCAAAACAGTTACGATTGATGGTCAAGTTGTTGATATTACAGATCCAGATGATGTTAAAACTATTTTTGGTAAGAAAAAACGAGATATTAAAATTGTTAGAGGTCAACTGGTTGAAATTCCAGCAGATGGCGGGGCTCCTGTCCCGATCTTTGGTGAGCGCACTCCAAAGACCGGCACTTTTGAAAATATGATACTGGCTAACGGAAAGAGCGTCATAGTTAAAAAGGTCGGGTCTACTTTATATGATACAACTGGCGAGATTATTGATCTAGCATCTGATACGTATAAAGATGCCGTGATAGTCAGTAAGGACACGGCTTTCACCGCTTCAAAAACAGCAACAAAACAAGCCAGAGCACGGGCTGAAATAGATCGGTTAGATAGGGCCGAAGGTGATGATAGGTTGTCAGGCCAGTTAAGGGGTCAAGACGATGTTATTAATCAGCGTGTTGAAGCTTTAGGTGGCTCTTTATCTCCAGATATTGAAGCAGTAAGCTTTGATGCTCTTAGAAACGCCAGAAAAGGTGTTGGCTTCTATAATAAAATAAAACAGTCACTTAGTGAATTTGGGGGTGCTTTAGTTCCTGCCTTTGAAAATGCTTTTGCAGATGAAGTAGAAGCCGGGAACTTTATAGATACTGTAAATGTTCTTGGTAGGGTGGCATTGGCTAACAGCCCAAGATATGCTGAAGGTGAACAAACTAGATTAGCTAATTTGTTCCCAGATACACAAAGACTTCTAGCTAACCCGGAAAATGCGGTTAGAAAACTAATTGGGTTAAAGAGGGTTATGCGTTTTGAATACAGGCAGAATTTAAACGTGTTAGCTGAGTCAACGGATAGTGTTCTCATACGACAGGCAGAACAGTCCAATTACGCTATTCAAAGTGTTTTAAAGATGCTGGAGACCATACCGGATCGCGGCGTTCTTGATGATGCATCTGTGGACGCAACCATAGACGCTTTACGTAGAGCGCGAGGGCAAACGCAATGACGACTAATCCTACACCCTCTGTTTTTACTGAAAACAGCCCGTTTAAAGCTATTGAGTTCAATGCGGAAGAATTACAATTTGTTTACGATCAGCATGGCGATAAAGCGGAGGAGGCTTTAGCTAAAACTACGTCTGCTTTTCTAAATGAAATGCCTGAGTTTAGAGGGACGGCGGATTACGGTGAGTTACTTCAGGGAACGGCTCCCATTCTTGATTTAGTGCCGATGAGACCTGAAGATCGTGGGAAGGCGATAACTGACGATCAAATCTTACGTTTGTTTTCAAGTTTAAAAACATTAGGTGAAGACGGTGCGCCAACAGAAACTGACGCTTTTCTGCGAGGTTTAATACGAGGAGGTGGTTCATTTGCCACAGGCGTTGCTGGAGCAAAAGCAGCAGCCGCCGCCGCTCCGCCATATGTCCCACTTCCCGGTCCTCTTGCCCCATTAGGCGTTTTATCTAAACCAGCGGCGGGTCTTGGAGGTTTTTTAGCAGGATCTGTTCTCGGCGATGTGCTTGTAGGAACGCCCGTAGCAAATATGCTTACTCCGGGGCTAGACGATGTAAATTTGACACCTAGAGCAGAAGCCACCTTTAGAGCGTATGAGTCTGCTGGTAGTGTAGCACCGTTTATATTTATGCCGCACACTGCACCAAAAGCGGCTTTTAGCACGGTATCTTCACTAAGAAAACTGCCCCTTGCTAATCAGGTTACCGTGCTTTCCGCTGACGACATGGCAAACCCTCTGGTTACACAGTATTTATCCGGTAGATTAACAGGAATACCTACGTCTCGCCAATTTAGGGCTACACGAGATCAAATATTTAGAGAGGCTAAAGAGGCTGGCCAAGACATAACCTTGAAGGAAGCTGCAAAACTTGCTGCTCAACAGTTAAATCAGTCAGGGCGAATGGTTCGTGGGACCATAGGTGCTTTTGATTATGCTGAACGAGCTCTTGTGGCTGGAGGTCAATCCTTCCGATCTTTATCTCCGGGCCAAAAAGGCTTTTTTATGGGTGTGGAAACAGCCGCCATTCCTGCAACGGGTGCTGCGGTTCAAATGCAAGAGACAGCCGCCCCAAGAAGCCCCTCTGCCAGACTGGCTGCGGAAACAGCCGGTAGCCTTGCACCTCAATTATCCTTACTAAAAATAGCTCCATCAATCGTTAAATCGGGAAAAAATTTTTTAACAAGAATAGCCGAAAACAGAGCGCTTAAAAAACCTTTAGATATATTTGGAACCAGAGCTAGGGCTGAAAACAGAGCCACTCAAGATATCTTAGATATTTTTGAGCAAAATAAAGAAAATCCGGATGATCTTTTAAAAGCTTTAGAAGAAACCCTTGTTGATCCTGTTATTAAAAACGGAGAAATTGTGGGTTACAAGCTGAAACCAAACTTCCAACCTCAACCCGGAGCGGAAAAAGAAGCCATATTTTCTGGTAAGTTTGTAAACAGCCCTGCCATAGATCAACTAGAACAAATAGTTTTAGGTAGAGGAGGCCCAAATCTTTCGGCAAAACAAGAGGCCGATTATTTAAAAGCCTTAGAGATGGAAAAAGGCATAATCTGGGCTATGCAAGGTTCTGGTGATCCTGAACTAATGAAGGTAGCCGGGGATATGATGCAAAATAGGATCTCCATGCTCATTGCTGCGAGAACAGAAAGAGCAATAGATAATGTCGTAAAGTCTGTTCAAAAAGTTTACCCCGAAGGCGGTGCAGAGGCTAGTGCCCTCATTGGCGCACGACTTAAAGATGTTATAAAGACGCAAAAAGATTTATTTCGTAGGTTAGAGGCAAACGCTTGGTCAAGGGTAGACAGAAACCGGGAAATACCTACGTTTTATAGAAAAGACGATGAGACTGGAGAGTTTGTAGAAAACAATATTCCAAACTTCATTGAAGAGTTTGATGCTGAACTAGCTAGGATGGACAAGCTGGACAGGGACTTTTTAATGAATGTCCCCGGTTTTAAAGAAATAAATGCCCGAATATTAGATTATAAACAGCAGCTTGGGCTAGACGCCACAGATGTTTTAGCGAGTAGACCAGATGCGGTTGTGAGATTTGATGAAGCTTTTTTAAATACGCAGGGAACCCCCGCACGACAAAGTTTTTTAAATATTTTAGAACGGAACGGAATAACTGGAACGACAACAGGTAGTCGTGTTGACGAGTTAAGAGAACAAGTATCTGAAGGAGCTTTAGAGTCGTTTAATCAAAGAATACGGCTTTCTGAAGCTCGTCCCGGTGCCGGGATAGATGTAAACAATGTAGAAAATTTACGAGCCGCGGCAAATTCTAATGACGAACTTGCTGACCGCCAAATGGCCTTATTTGAACAAGACCGGGCAGCGGGAGATTCTTTTAGAGAAACGGCTGAACGGTTGAGAGAGGAAGCTAATTTATTCCGGGCAAGAGCGGACGATCTTGAAAACCCTGTTGCATCAAATGTTCCAACCACTATAGACGATCTAGTTCCTGACGAAGCAACCATAGAACAGTTAGGTGCTTTAGAAGCTCGTTTTGGCCGAAAAAATAGAAATGATCCAGTTGTTCAACTTATAAGATTAAAAAGACAAGCTTTAATAGCACAAAGAGCTCAAGCACAGGGCGGTGAAGCTAGCGGCGTTATCACGCAAAATCTTACGCAAGGAAACTTGACCTCTCTGTACACAAAATTAAGAAAGTTACAAAGAGAACAAGGGCCAACTGATGCAAACACAGCAAGAATATTAAACAATCTTGCGGAAGCGACTTTAGATGATTTAAACGCTGGTGTCAGAGGTAATCCGGAATACGATGCGGCGCGGGACATATCTTATGCGTACAATGAGTATTTAAAAAGAACTTTTGGTGGAGACATAGTAAGTCAAAATAGACGTGGCCAAGACGTAGTTAACGAAGCCCTTCTTACAGACAAACTTATGACGGGTAGGCCGGATGCGGTATCTTTAAAAATAGGTCAAATTAATGAATTAGGTAAACAAATTAGAAAGTATGCGGCTGACTCTGGATATGAAATTGTTTCCAAAGATGAAGTAGCTGACTATATGGGGACAACAGAGAGTGTCCTGCTTGACACTCTTCGTCTTGCTTTGAGAGAAATAGAATTACCCATTGAGGCTAGAACTTTAAGGACGGATGAGGCCATAGCAGCCGCTCAAAACGAGGCGATGCAACAGTTTAGGGCTAAAAACCCCCGCATAATGGAGATTTTCCCGCAATTATCAGACATGATAGATGAAGCTGGAAGCGCTGGAAACTTTTTAGCTAGAACCAAAAAAACAATAGCAAGATTAGAACAGCAGGTAGCTGATCAAAAAGCTTTCGTCAAATTGACCAGAGCAGAAAATCCAGAACGAGCAATACTCGCTGCTCTTAATTCTGACAATCCCACTCAAGAATTAAATTCATTAGTAGAGCTTATTAAAGCGGGCTCTAATCCTAGAAACCTAAGACGCTTACTCAGAAACAAAGGAATAAGTGCAGATATAGATGCACTAGACATAGAGGCTGCAAGACAAGGTGTTCGTAGAACTGTAATTTCGTTAGCTTTTTCTAACGGGGGACAATATAGCGCTGCGGGTATAAATGCAAAAGGCGCATACAACATGCTTTTTGAGGCTTTACCAAAAGCCAGTCGTGAAAGTGAAAATCTAGCTAACTGGATGGTTAGCAATAAAATAATGACAGAGGAAGAGGTACAAGGGTTAGAACTTGGTTTACGTCGGCTTGTTCAATTTGAAACCAAACAAGATGTGTCTAAAGCCATATTAACTAATGAGGCTCCGGCTTTGTTAGATTTTTATACACGCATCATAGGTGCTAGAGCAGGAACAACATTCTCCGGTATGCTACCGGGGACAAGAGGTGCTGGCGCTGGTTTGATTGAAGCGGAGGCCGGATCTAAATACTTACGTAAGTTGACTCAAGAATTACCTGCTTTACAAGAGTATGATGCTTTGGAAAGAATTTTATTAGACCCAGAACTATTAGCTATGGCTCTGCGTAAACCTAGATCTGCCTCTGAAAAAACCAGCATTGTTAATAATATTCTTAGTGGTTTAAAGACCGTTGGAATAGGCATGACCGTTCCTGCCGGATCCAGAGCAATACCGTTAGGGGCACAAGAATTTGCAGAACCTGAACAAGAACCTATAATCCCACCAGAAGAACCCGATGTAGGTCCTGTAAGCTCTGTCGCACCAACAGCTATGCCCGCACCACAACCAGTTCCGGCGCAACCGGTGGCACCACCTCCCACAACCACCCTTGCGTCGGCAGCGCCACAGGTTCAAGCTCCACCCCCACCTCCGGCTAGTGGACAAGTGAACCGACAACAGTACGCTGCCCTGTTCCCAAATGACCCAACCTCTGCCCTCATACGGCAACAAGGTATTGGGAGCCTGATGGGATGATCAACGACGTACTGGAACTAATGCTCAAGTCCGATATGCACCGTGACTGGTACATTGCCGATCTGGAGCGGCTGGTCCTGCCTGCCATCGAAGCAAAAAAGATGGTTGTCGTGTACGAAGACAAACTAACAGCCAAGACGGAGATCTTTCCGCGGCCCACGGGTCTGTTCAGCCATGCGTTTCTGACGAAGGAAGCAGCGGAGGGTTACGAGAACGGCACACGCAAGTTACAGCCCGAAGATTGGTACACGGACCACGGGTCTGGTATGCTGTACGTCATAGACTTTATCGCACCGTACAATAACGCATTGAAAATAGGACGTTTTGTACAGCAGGAGTTGACCAGTCGGTATATCGAAGTATACCCGTATGACGGGGCTACATTCTTGCGGCAGGCAAACGGTAAGAAAAAAGGGTACGCTACAGGCGTACAGGAAGACATCGTAGGACGGAGGCATAGCTGTGTATAAAAAGCGTTGGTATGACGGCCTACATGATATCTACGAAGACAAGAACGAATTTGAAATAAAGTTCGGCTGCTTTGGCGGTGATGGTGGTGGTAAGGGCGGCGGTAGTAAAAATCCTGCGCCTCCGTCCGATCCTGCACCAACACCCGGTCCAGACGATGGCTTCCGCGGTGAACAAAGCGCCGCTCGTTCTTCTGTGGCAGATACAGCCGCTGCGGCAGCCGCCGCCGGATTAGGCACAGGATACGGCACAGGAAAAACTGACACATCTGCCAAAGGTGGAAACTTGGACACGTCTATGGAAAATATGTCTATGGATGAGGCGCTTGGTTTAAAAACTAATTTAAGCACCCCCGTAAGTCTCACAACGCCCACTGTTGCACCTACAGCTAAAACTCTGGCAGATATGTACGCAGATGCACAGGCTAAAGCCAAGTCTCTTTCAACGCCTACTAATCAAAAGAGTCAAGCACAAAAAAATTTAGAAGATAGTTTAAATCAAGGCATACTAGGAGCTCAATATTCTAGTCCTACGACGGTTGGTTTTCAGGGTTTTAGCCCTTTCAACCCAGCTAGTAAGGGCCTTGGACTTGGTGTACAAGCTAACTTTAAGTATGCCAAGGGCGGCGTAGTGCACCAAGGTATAGGCAGTATATTCCCGTACCCTCGCCGCTAAACCAACCACTCTCTAGCCTGCTCTCCAAGCACTTGACCGGCAAGATTTATTTTGTTGCGTAGGGTCTTCAGGATCTTTTCGTCAATAGTGCGCGGCGATACCAAGTCGATGTATGTCACTTTATTGATTTGGCCTATACGGTGTGCTCTGTCTTCAGACTGCAACCGTATTTCCAAATCATAGCTATTTGAGTAATATATCATTGTGTTAGCCGCGGTCAGCGTGATCCCGTAGCCACCTGTCCGCGGCTGACCGACAAAGAAACGAAGCGGGTTATCTTTGTTCTGAAAGCGGTTGACCGTTTCTTGACGCTCATCCTGCGGGGTTTCGCCATAATAGGTTGCCACCGCTTCGGGCCCAAAGCGGTGGCGCAGGGCCGAAGCTATCTGTTGAATGTCGTATGTATACGACGCCCAAATGATGGCTTTTCCCTGTAGCTCATCTGTGATCTCCAGTAATTCTTTAAGTCTATTGCTCTCCACCGGCTGTATCTCGCCCTCATCTGGTTGCAAATGCCCGCAGCATATCTGTTGCAGGCGCATGATCTGTGTCAGCACACTAGCTGTTGTAGCCAGTTCACCGTTCTCCAGCTTGGCCAGAGCCAGCTTCTTCATCTGCGTATACAAGCTCTTCTGCTCGTCCGTCAGCGCAACGTCACGTCTAATGTACATTTTGTCTGGCAGATCTAAGCAATCTTCTTTCAAAGTGCGGTTGCTAAACCGGTCTAGCTTCTGGTTCAGTTCATCCAATCTGCGGTATCCGGTGATCTCCTGAAATGCACGAGTGCCCATAGTGCGCTTCTGCACAATCGCGTACCTGTTCTGAAAGGCAAAGTAACTGTTGAAGTTGAGCGCAGCCGGTGACAAAAACATACACTGACTGAACAAATCCATAGGTGATTTAGTAACCGGTGACCCTGTAAGGATGCGCTTATACATAGCGTCCTTGGCCAGCATCATCACGTTCTTGGTGCGTGTGGCTTTACGGTTTTTGATAGTGGTGCTTTCGTCCACAATCATTATGTTACTGGGGTTTCTACGTAAAAAGGCATATGCGGCCTTCGTACCACGCGCAGTAGACAGCGCCTCTATGTTCATTACAAAGATCTTCATGCCGTCAAACGGCTCATACACAAGCGCTTTCATCTCGTCTTGAAACTTTTTAGCAGTAGACGGCGTCCACCGCACCACCATGCGCTCTATCTCATCTGGTAAGTGCGCCGGTATCTCACCCTGAACCCAGTTGTCATAAACGCCTTTTGGTGCCAGTATAAGTGCCGCGTTTATTTTTTTGGCCTGATACAGCATACCAATAGTGTCGATAGCCACCTTGGATTTACCTGTACCCATTTCCATGAACAGCGCATAGAACTCCTCGGCCCACGAGTCTTCCAAGACTTTTCGCTGGTGGTCAAACGGCTCAGTTTTAAATTTATATTCCCGCATCATTTTTCTCCTTGACTATGCGCTAATATCAGATTATATGAGTATTTG
>CEUT01032127.1_pt1 | contig 16659 bp, 16 predicted proteins | sample 531401 | NCBI WGS metagenome assembly CEUT01 (sample SAMEA2622821, study PRJEB7988) | marine metagenome | biome: marine biome (ENVO:00000447); feature: surface water layer (ENVO:00002042); material: "saline water (ENVO:00002010), including plankton (ENVO:xxxxxxxx)" | depth 5 m | reverse complement strand
CGAACGATTGGGAAAGCAACAGCAGCGAAACCTTCAACATCACCAGCGGTCATGCTGGAAGATTCACGAAGAAGTTCTTTTGCTTGGTTTTCAAGCAGGCGCGCCATGTTATGACGATCATGCTCTGTTTGAAGACCTTCAAGTAGACCGGTTTGAGACCATTTGTCAAGAAGTGCTTGGCCTTCTTGAGCCATGTTGCGGTTTACGATGCCTTCAGTAAGTTTATTTAATACAGACATTATAATACCTCCTAAAGTATTTTATATTATTTAATCCCGGCCAAACGACGCATTCTTTCGGAGAAGTTGTCAGTTGGAGCGGAATTTTGTTTTTTGCTTGTCATCATAGAAGAAAGATTTGAACGTCTAGATACGGTCTCGTTAAGTGATTGCGGACCTCTTCGTTGAGTTTGTCCCACTGTAACTCTGAGAGTTTCATGGAGGTTCTTGGCTTCTTCTACGGATTGTGCTTTATTGATGGCTTCGACAATTTTCGTTTTTTGTCGCTCATTCAAGGAGGCATCATTTAATGCACGATTAGAGTAAAGTAACTTTGCGTTTGAGAGAAGTGTACTTTGTAACTTCTCATTTAAATCTTCAATGACAGATAAAAGTTGGTTGTTTTTTTCTTCGAAGTTTTTCTTAACTTCGTCAAGTTCCTCAAGCTTTTTAGACAGTTCTTCATTGTCCTCTTTGGCTTTTGTGGCTTCTTGCTTGGCCAACTCCATCTCTTGGTAATATTCAAGAGTTCCCTCGTCTGTTTGAAATGTGCCATCTTTGTGCTCTCCGGCCATATCAACAACCAGTTCTTCTTCTAAGGTTTCTTCCTCAAGGGTCTCTTCTTCATTAAATTCGTTTAAAATATCAATAAGTTCTTGAAGCGTGTCTTCTTCCTCAGTAAGGTTCAAGACATCGTCGGGCTCTTTTGCTCCCTCACCAGGCTGAGTTGTTTCTGGCTCTGCTGGTTCGACAGCGGCGGTGGATTCACCAGACATTGCGTCTAGACCGCTTTCACCTGCTGGTTGGTCTTTTTCTTCTTCAAGAAAATCATCAGCGGTAAATTCAAAAATAACTTGCTCGCCTTCTTCCAGACCTTCTCCAGTCAAATCAACAGCCGCCATGGGGATACCAGATGACTTATCTTCTTCCTCAACAACATCAGACTCTTCTTCAAGTATTGAATCGCTAACTTCTTGGAGATCAGATTCTTGTACCAAGTAGGTCTTTCCATTTTCTTCTTTGATGCCCACTTGGCCTTCTTCGCTTTCAACGGTGACGGTGGCTTGGCGACCTTCGTAATTAACGGTCTGGCCTTTTGTGAACCGAGAACCATCAGATTCTAAAAGTTGTGCCACAGCGGCTTTGACCTCTGGGGCGTATTTCTCAATGATGGCTTGCTCTGCATTTTTAAGAGCCGCTTCACGAAGTGCAGCAGCATCAATGATCGCTTGTTCTAACATAGACGACATTCATTTATCTCCTAAAGTAATAATATTCTACAATAAATAGTAGGATTACGTAGAAAAGGACAATTGGATTTAATTAGGCTATGGCCCACCTGGGGGAGGTCCGCTGTACATTGAGACTATAGCCCATGTCACACCGGTGCACACTATTGTCACTGATGCTCTATTTTGTGTGATTGTATATGTTGTACTTCCGTCAATAGTCTCTGAGCCGTTTCCATCTAGCGTTATGTTATAAGAGTTTGCATTACCGTCAATATCTTTAATATGAAGAACCCTGCCGGTATTGCTGGAGGCCGCTGGAAGATTGATCGTCTTTGTAGAGTCTCCACTACAGGCCAACAGCCAATCACCATCAGCCACTGTATATGTGCTGGTTACACTGGTAACCCTCCCAGCATAGCCGCCGTTGTTAGTGATGCATTGGTCAAGTATGACTGGCGGGTTGTTAATGGAAATGTTTTTAGCAGATGCATCAAGGCGGAACATATTCGTGTTGGACCCGTTGCTTTTAAGTCGAAACACGATATCTTCATTGTTGATGCCATTTCTAATGACCAAGGCATCTCCTGTAGTGTAGATCTCTTGGGCGTCGGTACCGGCATTTTCAAATACTATCTCTCTAACATCACTATTGTTTTCTTTTGTTATTCTCAATGCCTCGGTATTGCCTGTGGTTTTAATCTCAATTGATCCATAGGTGACCAAAGCCGTTGATGTAGTGGTGGCAAATGTATTTGGAACTTCACTTCCTGTGATAACCATGGCCTTCGACACAACAGTGGAGCCTGATACTTGAAAGGTATCCGCTCCCCCTGTGACTAGTTTGATTTGGTCTTCTTCAAAGTCAATCTTTGTGTCTCGGTTAGCATCATCGGCACCTTTAATGTCGCCTTGTACTGTCTCACCTTTTGAAAATCCAAAAGCCATATTGTTTCTCCTTTTGTAGTAAATAGATAAAAAAAGGGCGAGTGCCCGAAGACACCCGCCACAAATATACAAGAAGTATTGATTAGAACACTCTCCAAGAACCACTTGCGATTAATACACATTCAACAGCAGCAAATGGGGATTCAAGAATAATGCTTGAAGCACCGTCAACTGTGTTTGCAGCCTGCATACTAATGGTCAAGGTGTTTGTCGAACTACAGTCAGAACCAGCCTTGATACGAACCTTGGTTCCTGCGGTAGAAGTGTCAAGCATGGTAGCAGAAATCGCTCCGCCATGGTCGCCAAAGAAGTTAAGACCTTCGGAAAGAACTACACCGTCACTTCCAGAAGCAACAGCCTCAACACCAGCACCAATGAAAGTCTTAATGTCAGACATAAGAACTTTTTTACAATCATTAGAATCACTAGCATCGAACATAAGAACTCCGTCACCACCAGCAAGAGTAACACTGGAACCTGCACCGGAATCAAGCAAGTTGATCTCAGCGGCAGAAGCGTCAATAGCAGCAAGCTTGGTGATGTCAGCAGCAGTAAGATCATCGTTGTCTAAGTAGTTGATCTCAGCAGCAGTTGCAGAGATAGCAGTTCCGTTGAAGTCAATAGCATCAAGGTAAGCGGTACCATCGATGTAAAGATCTTTGAACTCAGCACCAGAAGCACCAAGGTCAACATCGTTGTCAGACTCTGGACGGAGAACACCATCAGCGAGACGAATCTCAGTGGTACCACCGATATTGAAGTCAAGAGCAGAGTTGCCATGATCCCAAAGGATAGAAGCGTGACCGGTAGCCTCAGCGCCACCACCGATTTTAATACCACCACCAGCAGAGTTGGCAGAAGAAGCAGAAAGGGCAGCAACAATCAATTTGTCAGAGATCTCAAGAGTGGTCTCAGTTTGAGAAACACTGTTGATGGTCACAACGTCAAGATTGGTGATTTGTGCGTGAGAAGCGGTAAGGATGCTGAAGTTAGAGTTGGTAACAGCAGAGTTGGTACCAAGAGTAACACCATCAATAGCACCACCGTCGATGTTAATTGCATCAAGAGCAGCAGACTCAATGAAGTTTGCACGAGTCATCTTAACCAATGTACCACCACCGGTGTCAACCATAACTACGTTACTGTCTTCAACAGAGGTGTCAGCGTTAAGGCTGGTAATGTCAACTTTAAGCACACCATTTGAGTCAGAAAGACCGGTAGAAGTAACGGTACCAGCAACGAGACCCATGAAGTCAGCAATAGCTTCTCTTTTAACGGATCCATCAGCATCAATGAAAGCGATTTCATCGTCAGCAAGAGACACAACGCCAGCCTGCATGTTGGAGCCACTGAGTCTAAATTGACCGGAACCAGGTACTGTGGCCAAACCACCTTGGGCGGCAATAGCACTACCGACAATATCAGAGAATGCATCTTTTTTCACGAGGGCATCGCCATCCATGAAATAAAGAGAATCAGCGCCAACATCGAAAGAGGCGTCAGCAGCACCGTCAAGACGAACGGTTCCGCCAACCTGAAGGTTGCTAGAAGCAGAAAGAACACCAGTTACAGAAGCACCAGCAGAGGTAACACTAACGCGAGTAGCACCATCTACATAGGTGTGAACTTCAGAATCTGCGAGAAGACGAAGTTTTCCATCATTATCAGAGTTGATACCAATGTCAGTGTCGCGGAACATGATATTGGTATTGCCATCAATCATTACAGTCTTGCCAGCAGTAATCATTTCCTGACCGTCGGTGGTAGCAAACTTCAAGTAAGAAGTTCCACCTTGGTTGATGTTAAGAGCATCAGAAAGGTTGTCGGTAAGGGAGATTTTATTTAATCCAGTGTTTCCCTCAAACTGGATGTCAAGCCCAACGGCAGCGTCGTCTGGCTGAAGAACGTCAGCACTAACTTGCCCAACGTTGATAATGTTTTGTTCACTCAAGTTCAATCCTGCGCTCATTTCAGGTGACTGTTTGAATGTTACGGAACCACTGAGCACAGCAGATCCTAATTGAAATTTATAAGCCATGTGTATTTTCCTCCATTTGAAAACTTTGTTTATGCCTCTATGTCACCAGTTGGCGAGAGAGAAGAAACAAAGCACACATACATCATTACATAGCATCCATATGTGAAAACAGATCAGTAGATAAAGAATTTATCTGTGCCATTTGTGTAAACATTTATGGCTGCGTAGGGTGACTCTAGAGTTACCGATGCTTCTCCATCGATGGTTTGAGATGAAGAGGCTTTGACTTGTATTGGGTTGGAACCTGCGTTCCCGCCCTCATCTTTGATGATATATGCTTGTCCGCTAGTAAGGTTGGATGCGTCTGGTAACTGCACGATTATGTTCGAAGAAGCAGAAACTGCGAGTATGTAGTCGCTGGCTGACGCTGTCATGGTTGTGGTGACTGCGGTTCTTTTGAAGACGACGCCACTATTTATAGCTATTTTTGAGCCATCAAAAGTTAAATTGGCCTCGCCATTTAAAGTGTTTGCGCCACTGAACGTTGCTACTCTGTTGTCTGCTCCGTTTGCAACACTAGAAACCGCACCACCAGAACTAGATGAAACAACAGTATCTAAATAATCACCAATATATAAATAAACATCAACAAAAGTTGGATTATTGGCATGATCTCCAGTGCCTGGTGGATCTTGTTGGAATAAGATGCCATTGAAGTAATCCATATTCCAATCTCTTGCATCAAGCACCGGTATCTGAGTTAGGGACCCTGAAGCGCCATAATAGGGCACGGCTTCGTAGGCTGATGCGAAAGCATTAGGGACCAACTGCAATGTTCCGTTGGATTCGTGGATCTTTCTACTGTTGACATAAGAACCAGTCCCACGGGACGGATTTGAAGATGAAACTTGATAATCGCTTGGCAGACTTAGAGCGAAAGCATGTCTCCCATCAGAGGTGTCCGACCCTTCTATGAAGGTAGCAACCATCCTGACCTTTTCAACTGTAGCGTTGGTTATGCTATACAAAGATGTGGAAATCGACCCTGTTGGTACTGTCTCGCCAAATATTGTTGAATGTTTTAGAGATATCCCAGAGGATATCGCTTCGTTGGGCAAGCCTTTGTCGTTGGAGGTTTGCGCCTTACCAAGCAACTTTTTGAGTGCTATATTTCTTTCTGTTGTTGAAGAATAAGACATGCTACGACCAACTCACTGACATTGCGCTGATGTTCCCCGTCCAAGATGCATCTGCCTCTATCTTCACCATAATGTAATCATTTGCACTAGCAAATTCTGTGCCGAAAGTAACTTCGTTCGTGGCATTTAAAGAACTGTCAAGTGAGCCCACCAAGCAGCCATCACCATCACCAGTCTGACCTGTGGAAAAGGCTGTCGCCAGATCCATCCACCCAGTCTCTTGGCTGTTGCTGGTTGTTGGGAGTTTTACCAAAACGTGAATTCTAGAGGAGTTCAAGGAGGTTCCTTGTGAAACTATAGTTCCACTACCTTGTATAGTTAGGTCGAAATTAGTTTTTGATCCTCCTGAGTTGTTCTGGAATTTCCTATAGTAAGTTCTCGTACCCGAAGTTATACCAGAATAATTTACATTACTTCCTGGGCCGTTTGATATTGTACTAAAGTTTCCACTATTGGCACCTTGACTTGGAGAGCGAAGGGCGAAGTTGTAAACCATTAAGCCATCATTACTGTCCAAAGAGCCAGATGAGTTCCAACTGTTGTCTGAGTCGGTCACATTGGATTGGTTTGCATAACTGCCTGAAACCATTCTATAATTTTCTCTGCGGAATGTCTCTGAGACCACAGTTGAGGTGCTACCTATATTGTACAATAAAATATTTGATATTGACAGGTTACTGGTTGAAAGATTGCTCTTAAGCGGATGAGACACAACTGCACGAGCGGAAATTGATCCATTAAATATATTGTCTGACGTGATTGTCGCTGCACCAGTGATTGGAAGATTTTTACTTGAATTCTCTCCTCCGCCGATTGATGGCATCGCTTGAGCAGAAATGGAACATTTTACGGTTGTAAAAGTTACATTTGAGGTTGAGTAAGTGTTTTTATAAGCGTTAGCGACATCTACGTTATAAGTTGCTGTTCCTCCCGTAAAGTATTTAACTCCGGAAATATAAAGGAGTCCGGTCATACTCAAACCAGTAAATGATGCATTGCTCTCCGCTAGTGCATTGCTATCCGGATCGTTAACCCATTCTACATAATTAGTTGTGGTATCAACACCAGAGATAGTGTGTAAGATTCTAGCGTAATTCCAGCCATTTCTTTGGTCGTCTGGGTGGACTTTCCATTCACCTGTTCTGTGCTGGAAAACATCAAGTTCAGTACCATCGTCAAAATGAGCACTGGCGGTTTGACTAAGATTGAAGAAACCAGAGCCTGATGAATTTAAAGACGTACCTCCTCCGGAGCCAGGAGATCCAGAGCCTACAGCAGCATCTGTCAATGAGGCTGTGTGTATTATTGTACCGTTGACCTCTAATCTTAGCGCTCCTTGGTCAGCGTCGCCGAACGAATCAGCCGGATGATTCGGGTTAGAGCCATTTGATACGACATCGGCATTTAACACTCCATTGATTATTGTTGAGCCATTAAACAATCCTTTTCTTAAATTGTTGTTACTAGTGCTCGTAGAGTATGTGCCGTTCGCATCCACAGCAGAAAACCCAGCAGCCGTACTGACATTTGTGTAGCCGCCGATTGCTAGGCTTGATCCAAATGATAACTTGCCCGATTGTCCAGTGTCAGTGCAACTTATATCATCTAGAGACGGAGCAGGAGAAGGAGCCAAGGCTTTCAATATTTCGTTAAATCGATCAATCGCTGTTCCTATTTTTGTATTGTTGGTGAAATCTGTGAATAGCCCATCAGCATAAGATCCATCTTCCGCTGCTCCGATCTCATCAGTCCCAACTGAACTGGTTGTTACTATTGTCCCGTCTGCTGCCACGGCTAAGTAACTACTTGTTGTGGCTGTGCCTGCTTGGAGGCCGAATAGACTTAAAGGGTTAGTGCTACCAGATATGCTAAGGGAGCCAGAGATGCCGGCACTTCCTGTGTGAGATCCATCCCACTCTGCTGTAACTCCGGTGATATTGGTTCCGTCGCCGTAGAAGTTTCCATAAAAGTTAGAAGCAGAGACATGGCCTGATGCGGTTAGATTATTTTGCAAAGACACGTTACCAGACATACTGGTGGATCCGGTGACCTGTAAATCAAAGGCTCCAAAAGTTATTCTTTTTGGACTAGTGTCTCCACGAATGTCTATCGCACTAGATCCACCGGCGAACAAAGTTATTCTATTGTCTTGGTATACATACTTCGTGTCTTCGTCTCCATTGTGAAAAAGACTAGCACCTAAACCAATATCTCCATTGACTTCAAGTTCGTAGTTTGAACTCCCTGTATTGATCGCAACGCGACCAGTAGAAGTGTTAACATTTAATGTCTGTTCAGTGCCTGATACATTCAATATTGACCCATCGAATGTTAAGTTGGCCTCGCCTTGAATCGTATCGGCATCGACTGAGGTAAGTATTCTGTTGTTGGAGGCATTATTATATGTTTGGACTGGGAGACTGGTCAGTCCTGTCCCTGATCCGAAAAAGCCCGATGCGCTAATATTTAGACTTGCAGAGAAAGCGCCGGTGACATTAGTATTGGTGCCCAACTCCAAAGTTGTGCCCCCATATAGTATGCCATCTAATCTAGTCTCCCCTGCAACATGTAGTAGCTTTTGAGGACTTGAGGTTCCTATCCCAACTCTACCGGTGGACGCATCAGCATCTATCATTAGTCCGGTCGAAGAAGAGACCACAAGAGAGCCAGTTATTGCTCCATCTCCATTGTGGGAGCCATCCCACTCTCCGGTAACCCCTGTTATTTTTGATCCGTCTCCAATAAAGAACGATGCTGTGATTGGCGAGGATGACGACAGGGTGCTATATAGATTTAAGTTGCCCGACATGGCAACTTGGTTTTCAAAGACAGTGCTACCAGACACAGCCATTGTGCCTGACACTGATAAATCGTGAGTTGGAGACTCTGTTTTTATTCCAATTTTTCTTTCGCTATAATCTGAATATAGCGTCGTTCCATCAGAGCCACTAATCTTAAAATCGTAATCTCCAATGTCAATTCTCTTGGGAGTCAAATCTCCACGAATATCAATTGACGATACTCCACCAGCATGAAGTGTGATTCGATTGTCCTGATATACAAACTTAGTATCCTCGTCCCCATTGTGGAACAAGGTCGCACCAAGGCCAATATCACCAGCAACTTCTAACTCATAGTTCGCACTGCCTGTGTTTATTGCAACTCTACCAGTACTAGTATCAACGTTCAAAGTCTGCTTTGATCCGGATACATTAAGTACAGACCCATCAAACGTTAAGTTTGTTTCTGCGTTGACACTGCCAGAGCCTGCGGAAGTTAGCAGCCTATTGTTAACGGCATTTGTATACGTCTGGACAGGTAGATCTGTTAAGGCACCGCCGGAGCCCGTAAAAGCGATTGCACTAATCGAACTGTTGAGTGCGTTGAGTGCGCCGTCTTGCAGAGTAACACCACCAGCGATTTGAAGAGGAGACCCACCATGCAAAGTGCCCTCAATTTTTACATCTCCATATACATGAAGAAGTTTACTTGGAACCTCAGACCCTGTCAGCCCTATTCCAATTCGGCCTGTGGATGCATCGGCGCTTATTAATGTGTTGGCCGCACCAGAGACAATAAAACTACCGGTCAGTCTATGCAAGTCATCGGTGGTATCACCAAAATTAGTAGACCCAGACACGGTAATATTAGAAACTGATTTATTGACAACGTTTAAGTTGAATTCATTAGCGTTAAGAGTGCCAGAAACATTCACAGTACCTGTGATGTTTAAAGTGTTAGTCGAAGCATCAAACACAAAAGATTGACTACCGGTCAATTCCGTGTCCGTTGATCCCTTTAACTGAACAGATCCAGAGGGCCCTCCGGTCTGCCTTACAATCTCGCCGCCTACATATGCCCAACCAAATTCTGACATACTAACTCCTTCACTTTACTAGCCAACTCCAACGGAGCCAGACCAGTTAGAACCAGAAGGAGAAACAACTGTGACCTGTTTGATCGGAATATAAGTTAACCCTGCGATAACAGCGCAATCTTGAGACGCTCCAGAAAGATACAGTTCAGTAACCTTAAGAGGTAAAACATGACTAGTAGGATCACCTCTGTTGTTGCTATTTCTTATTACATTGAAATAATTTGTCCCTTGAACTCCAAGTGATGAAAAGCCAACTGATACTGGACTTGTAGTATCATAATTTAAAATTTCTATCCATGAAGTGACATATGGAAATTCAATTTTTAATCCTGCCGGGCCAGCGGCATTTGGATTTAAAGTTCCAGTAACATAAGGCACCCCAGAGACTTGGTAGGAGCCTACTTGATTTAATCCTGCTTGATATATATTGTTTGCCATTGTTTTTTCCTAATAAAATAAATAGTTAAATTTGTTATTTTAACCCACTCCAACAGAGCCAGACCAGTTAGATCCAGAGGGCGATATTACTGTAACGTACTTGGTCGGAATGTTAGTCAACCCTGCGACAACATAAGCAGTTATCTGCTGTTGTCCTGTTTCTCCGGACCCTGAAAGCCAAAGTTCTGTTATCTTCCAAGGCAATACATCACTCATCGGACTTCCTTGTCCGCCTTCATATAATTGTACTCTAAAACTATTATTGGTTCCCAGCGCATTCTGATTCATAGCGACAAAAAGAGGCATATTTCTTTGAGTCAAATCAAGTGTATTCATTTGGATTATTTGAATCCAACTTGTTACATATGGAAATTGTATTTGCACACCGGCAGAACCTGCGGCCGTGATGTCGATGGAGCCAGTTGCGAATGGTGCGCCACTAACTTGATAGGATCCAACATGATTGAGTCCCACTGTATAAATATTCTTTGCCATTACCCTACTCCTATAGACCCAGACCAGTTAGATCCCGAAGGCGATACTGCTGTGACCTGTTTAGTTGGAATGTTTGTTAGGCCGGCTATAATAGAGCCAGTCGCACAACTACCAGATAACCATATTTCAGTGACTTTTACTCTCCAAATGTTTGTAGATGGGTAGTTTCTTTGCGCTACCTCTGGATTCAACACTTTGTAATAATTTGTTCCTTGAACCCCTTCTTGAGAAAAACCGACATATAAAGGAAAATCACCAGATGTACCTTCAATGTGATTATTGCCAACCTTAACCCAGTTCGTTACATACGGGAACTCAATTTTAACTCCCGCTGGGCCGTAAGAATTTACATCAATGTTACCCGAACAAAACGGCATGCCTGATGACTGATAGGATCCAACATGATTGAGCCCTACTGTATAAATATTGTTTGCCATTACCCAACCCCCACTGAACCTGACCAGTTGGAACCCGAAGGGGAAATGGCGGTAACTTGCTTGACCGGTATATAAGTCAACCCAGCAACAATATCAACATCTCTGCACAAGGCAGGATCTATATTAATGCCTTCCGATGCTGAGAGCCAAATCTCAGTAACCTTAAGTTTCATTGGGCCAGTGAAGTTTTTTGCTCGGCCCCCTTGGCCTTGACGAAAAGCATCAGTGACTTGAAAGAAGTTGTTAGTTTGCAATCCATTTTTTGAAAAAGCAATGTTTACAGGAGTTACATCTAAATTGTAAATCTGTATCCACGAAGTCACATATGGAAATTCAATCTTGATCCCATCAGGACCAGCAGCGCTGACATCAATGTTGCCACTAATGAATGGCATTCCACTAACTTGATAAGGGCCGGTGCTCCATAGACCTGCTGTGTATATATTATTTGCCATTTCCTAACCTTTTTTGCAGTTTGTTTGCTTTGAGAATCTCTTTCTTTTGCCTTGCTATAGCCCTCCTTCTCGCTTCACGCTTTCTCTCAGAGGGTTTTTTAAAGTATCTTCTTTCTTTAACTTCGTCAATAATTCCTGATTTTTTAGTTTTTCGAATGAAGCGTTTGACTAATTTGTCGGCCGGTTCATTTCTTCTTCTTTTGATTGTTAAATTTGTAGCCATATTAGTTTCCTGCCAATTTTTTCCATATCTCTGAGGATTGCGAAAAAGATGAAATATCAACGCCTGGGTCATTAGAACTAACACCCGACAGTGGGCCATGGCTCGGCTGAGTCGGAGCAGGCGCTGGTGTTGTGCCTTCAAAAAGATTTACTCCATTGTAGGCATCGTTACCAATGGCGTCTAGCATTCTTCTTTTTTTCTCATTCATCTTGCTTAAACGAGTTTTGGATTGTTCATCGGTTTCTCTAACATGTTTATTTTCATGCATAGGAGGAGCGGTGCGGGACTCGGTTAAAGGATTTCCGAGTCCCTTAACCACCTCACTAATGACAGTGGAAAGAGTACCATCTTCGAAAATCACCTCCTTGATGCACTCTTTAATCAAGGGCTTTAAAATCGTTTTTAGTTCTTCTTTCTTCATTTTAATCCTTAAGAATCTTTTTAAATAAATTATCAATAATGTTTTGTTTATTTTCGGCAATACGAGTTTGGTAAATAGTAGATTTTTTCTGACTGTCCGGATACACATATGCATCTGGTGTAGATGGTTCTGATACTATGTCAAAACATATGAGTTGGAAATCATCTTCAACAACCGTTTCGCCCATCATTTCTCTAACAGAGCCCATGCCCCGAGAGGAGATCCCAAGCTTTACGCCGGCATTGATCAAGTCTTTAACAGTGCGGCCTGATGGGGTATCAAGAATTTTGATCTTGCCCATTACATTCTTGCCGTCCCACCACACTTCTGTAACCATGTGAGAAACATTTTTTAAGTTAATAACAGAATCATCTGGATGATCAAGTTCACCACAGGCGCGTCTATCTTGTACTATTTTAGCATAGTTGTCCATTTCTCTCTTAAGGGTCTTGTAGGGATACTTCCTTCCATTACCATTTTTCTTATCAGCGGCTTGAAGAATGCCTGTTAGATACATTGCACCCATGGAAACTTCTTGCTTTTCTCTCTCGGTTAAAAGATCTAAACAAATACCATCAGGGCACAATTCAAAATATTCTGTTAATAAATTTTTCATAACTTTCCTTAATAATACGGGCGCTACCCGCCCGAGTTAAGATCCTCGGCAACAATGACGCACTGGTTGAAGCATCCACTTCTGGGTCCATGCATTATTCATCATCAATCTCCTTTGTGCTGATTCTTAGGCCGTTATCATCAAATAGCATCGATAAGATGTAAGATGTTCCAGATGATAGCCAGCCGCAAATGAACATATTGCCTATAGTTAGTTCAAATGTAAATAGTTCCGTGAAGCCATTTAAGAAAAATAAAAGCATCCCAACCCAGAAACCCATGCACATTGGACAATGAAAGACTAGTCCCCATCCACGAAAAGCTTCTTTACTAGGTCTAATGGAGTCAAATATTTTTCCGTAAACTAATATTTGAGTGAAGCCGTAGCATGCTAAAATAAACCAAAACAGTCCCATGTCGACCTCCAAAAATTGAACGTTCACTTAACCTCCGGCTCATTGCTTTCATAAAGGTACTGCCCATAATAGTATGGCGAGTGCATACCTTTTTGATTTATAGAGCCCTTCTCTGCCTCTTGTGGTACTTTACCTAGAGGGGTGGTCTCGTCATTGGGAGGATCGGCGAGGCTGTCTTCTATCGCTTGTTCATAATCCTCTGCGGCTTCAAAGTAAGGTCTTTCACTTTCAATCCATTCAGATATGTTTTTAAGAGTTACACGAAGCAAGTTTACTGATTCTGACTTTAGCACTTGTGCTTCAATGGAGCCGTATACATTTCCTCCTTGAATTGAATCATATGCGATGATTCCTTTTTTTCTCAAAAAAGTCATCAAGCGATTCTCTGCGCCGTAGACTGCTTCGCTCATTAAGTCTTTTGCAAAAGCGACAACTTTATTTTGCTCCTTAAGATACATAATGTCAATGTCTTTGTGATCAAATATCATAATGTCGCCGTTCAACGCTTCTCTGGCGTCTAGATGGAACTCTGCTATTATTTTCTTCTGTATCTTGACTTGAACAGGTGGTGGTGTGATTGCAACATTAACTGTCATTTTTGCTTACCTCATACACTAAGTCTTGCAAGTAAAACACTTCTTTGATCATGTCTTCATTGACTGGCGTCTTGGAGAAGTCTTCTATCTTCTTTAAGACAAGATTGAACCTCTCAACAAACAGTCCTTGTTTTATATTTGAATCAACCTTGGTCTTAATCCTGCCTAGTTCTTCATTAATGTAGCACTTAAGTTCAAGACCATTGTTTGCAAAAGAAGTTATATAATATGTAAGCAATGTTTTCTGCTCTTGTCTTAGGCTGTTTTCATAAGTTTCATTAAATTTGTCAATAAAAGTCTTAAATGTTAAATTGTCAATGTGCTGTATTTCTTTTTGTTTTTCTCTGGTGGAAGAAAGGAGATTAAACGTTTTGTCTTCCAATATAATTCTTTGTTTGGCTTGTAGATTATCTGCGTTTAAAAATTGTCCTATGGTGGCTATGTTTCTGTAATTGGAAAGAAAAGTAGCAAAAAATTTATTTGACAATGTTTCATTGATTGTCTTTATTAGTTTAGTTTGCTCATTGAAGATTTTCTTCCGATCTAAAGAGAAGAAGTCTTTTTTAACTTCATACATCATGCGATAACACTCTGATCTGTTGTTGGATCTATACTCCAGCAGGGCGTTGTAAACGTCCAATTCTTTCTTTAGAGGTTTATCCTTTGAGAAAAACTCTTTTAAAATATTTTTAATAATATTTTGTTTTTTAACATTCTCCTTTACTATTGATGATGTATATTCTCTTATCAATGATTCGTAAAGAAAAGCGGTATTTCTTTTCTTATTATGCTTCATCTTCATCTTTATTCTCCATTATTTTGAGACTCTCAAGTAAACTAGTTACTTCTCTGCTAACACTAAATAGTTCTTGCTCTTCTAATAAATCACTACTATCTTGGTTCTCCATAAAGCCTTGAGCCAAAGACTTCAAACTTCCAGGCCCAGCATAGCCCAAATTGTTAGTCCTATGAGTGTTGGTCTCAGGCTGTACATTGTAACTTTGTGCTCTCCGAGGTCTACGGACTTTGGTGGAATCCATCTCGTAAGTCGTACCATCGTTTCTTTTTGCGGGAGGCTCAGCCAGAAGAACATCATCTTCTTTTTTATCTGGCTCTGGAGGCGGTGCAGTGGCATCCCCTTGGTCATCGCCTAAGCCACCACCCAGATCATCTTCTGGTTTATCTAGACCTCCGCCGAAATCATCACTGATCATTCCGCCTCCGCCACCAAGGGCATCGGCACCGCCGGTTTCACCCGCTGTTGTAGCCTCAAGAGCAGCAGCAAACTTTTTATCAAAAAACATTTCTCTTTGATTGCGAAGGAACTCTTCTTCGGATATGCCAAGCATATGCTCAGCGATCCATCGCTTACTAAAGAAGCCCTCAGTGGCTGCACCAGCAGCATCAAACTTTGTTTTCCAGTGCTCCAATTCTTGAAGTTCTGCTATCTTGGATGGGTTGTTGAGTTTAAGTTTAAAACTTAGTAAGTCGTCGTTGCGGAAACCCAAAGTGTAAAGATGGATAATTCCAATCTTTTCAAGTTCAGATATCACAACTCTTTGGAGTCTTTGAATGGTTCTCGCAAAACGAATATCTTTTTGAGCCAATGTTGTCTTGTCTTCTGTGGCTCCCTCACCCATTGTAAGATAGGATTGGGGAATTTTGATAGCGGCGAACAGTTTATCTCTCAAATACTTTACATCGTCTACTTGGCCTGTGAAGTTCCCTCCTGCTAGGTTTTCAATCTTTGTTGAAGTTCCGCCACGCACAGGAATAAAATAATCTTCTTCAATTGACATTGGATTGTATCGCAAATCGACCTTACCTGTGGTGGGGTCTGTAATCTGATTTCTCTTCATCTGAGTCATGACTTTCTGCATGTACTGCTCAACGTCTTGTGGGGCAATGTTCCCAACATCGACGTAAAATACCCTACGCTCAGGGGAGCGAACAATGCGATAAGCCATCATAGCATCCTCAAGAAGAGTAAGTTGTCGCCAAATACGACGGGCTGGCTCTAAGACAGAAGTTCCATAGGGCATGTGCTTGTCATTACCCAAGATGCGGAAGTGTGCCATTTGCCAGTTTTCCAAAGTCATACCGGCAGAGTTCCACTGAAACTGGACATAATTTGGATTGTTTTTATCTTGCCCTTCCATACGCTCAACTTCATTCGAAGGAAGCCCTATTGTATGAGTAATGCCCATTTTATCGTCAATATCCAAGTAAAGAAACAGATCCCCATACTTGCACATGGTGCGACACCAACCAAACAAGTTATAGTCAATATTCAAAACATTGTGGTATAGAGCGTCTAATATAGCTTTGATCTCATCATTAGGGCATTTAATATGAAGCATTGGCTGGAGATTCGAATGTGTGGTCATCTCGTCAGCATAAATATCAAGTGCCGAAGCCAACTCGGGCATATACTCCATTTGATCAAAATCGATATATCTCTCTGACCGGTTGCGATTGGAAATCATATTCGCATTTAAGATATTCATTGGGTTATATTCTGCTTTCTTGAACTGTTGCCCAGATGCAGACTTAAACCACTTGGAATATGTATCCAGATGTCTTCTCTTTAATTGACGCCCAGTTTGCGTTCTTCTATTGACGATTGGCCCAGAGAACAATCTGGTTAGCGCTCTGAACAACTGTGATTCGTCATTGTACGGGTTCTTACCTTTAGCCATTTATTTATCCTTTAAAAATCCAAACAAATTCCTTTGTTTGTTCAATTTCATCTTTATATTTTTCCTGAAACTCTTTGTTGTATCCTTCCATGCCTTTGATCGCTGTATTCATTTTGGTTGAATTCATAATAATCCCATCTAGCATCGCTTTCTTATATTCAACATCTTTTTGGTTGACTTGCAATGCCGTATCTCTAACCCAGCATCCGATAGCCAGTGACATAATCAGATCATCATGATATGAACGCATTGCTTGGGGCTTGCCATTATGCCAGATAAAAGTTTTAACCTCATGAAATAATCTGCTAGAGTACGTTTTAATTAGTTTATTTCTCACGAACTCTTCTAGTTTTGCAACAATAAGGGGCCTAGTTTTAGTTGAGGTTGTAAATCCAGCGACTGCTCGGTCATCTAC
>CEUT01011367.1_pt1 | contig 16676 bp, 21 predicted proteins | sample 531401 | NCBI WGS metagenome assembly CEUT01 (sample SAMEA2622821, study PRJEB7988) | marine metagenome | biome: marine biome (ENVO:00000447); feature: surface water layer (ENVO:00002042); material: "saline water (ENVO:00002010), including plankton (ENVO:xxxxxxxx)" | depth 5 m | reverse complement strand
ACTTCCTCGGCCACTGGTGTTTCCACGACTTCCTCGGCCACTGGTGTAGCATTTTCTATTGGTACTACATCAATAATCTTTGGTATCTTTTGTATGATGGTTGGTTTTGACTCTCCTTTTAATTCTGCAATTGCTTGTTTAATTGAAATACCAAGTGCCTTTGCTCTTTTTTCAGCAGTGGCTATCAATAAATGTTCGGGCATATTTACCATTTAAAACACAACTTTCATTATGGATGTAGCCATTATATTCAAAAGTGACAGAGGAATTAAAACTTTCCAAGCTAGTGTTTGAAGTTGATCTTCCCTAAACCTTGGAAATGACCAACGAACAACAACTAATAAAAAGACTAAACCAAATGTTTTACCAAGCATTACTAATGGACCATAAAAGTTAACCCATTCAGTTGGTAAAAAAGGAAAATGATAGCCCCCGAGAAAAATTGTTGCAGCGATTGCGCACATTACAAAAAGATTGATATATTCAGATATATAAAATATTAAAAATCTAATTCCAGAATATTCTGTCATGAATCCCATTACTAATTCAGATTCACCAATTGGCATATCAAATGGAGTTCTCATCATCTCCGCAGTAGCTGCAATCATAAAAATGGCAAATGCTAATCCTTGGCCAGCAATGATGAAGGGGAAACCAAATTCTATTTGTTTTTCTACTATTCCAACAGTAGACATGGTCTCTGCCTGTATTACAACTCCAACAACAGATAATATTAAAGGCAACTCATATGCGATTAACTGACCTGCTGCTCTCAAACCACCCATAAGTGAGAATTTATTTGCTGATGACCATCCTGCAGTTAAAACTCCGATTGTAGATATAGAGCTAATTGCTAATAAGAAAAATACACCCAACTCCAGATCTCTAACTATAAGGGTTGGGCTTAGTGGAATAATTGTGAACAGACCCATAACAGCAGCTATAACCCATGCAGGTGCCCATTTAAAGACAGGCTCATCTACTTCGTCTGGAATAATTGTTTCTTTTTGAAGATATTTTGTAGCCGCAGCTAATGGAAAAATAAACCCTCTTAATCCAACATGTAATGGGCCTGGTCTTCTTTGCATCCAAGCAGATCCCTTTACATCAAGTAAGGTGCAAGCCAAAGCCATTGCAGGTGCAATCGCCAATACAATACCAACTTTAATTAATAACTCTGTACTAAAACTCACCTATCAACATCTCCTAATACAAAATCTAAGCTTCCCATTATTGCTATTAAGTCTGGCAGTAATGCTCCTTCTAGCATAACTGGAAGTATCGAAATATTACTAAAAGAAGCTGTTCTTATTTTTAGTCTATAAGGGCCAAGTCCTCCTTCAGATATGATGTAATAACCCATCTCTCCTTTTGGATTTTCTGCACGAACATACGTTTGGCCTTTAGGAACTTTAATCACTTTTGGTACTTTTGATTGAATTGGTCCTGATGGCATAGAATCTATTGCTTGTAAAATAATTTTCGCTGATTCTCTCATTTCTGCAGTTCTTACATACCATCGATCATAACAATCGCCATTTTGACCAATCGGTATATCAAAATCAAAATTATCATAAGGTAAATAATCTGAGTATTTTCTTAAGTCAAAAGGAACTCCCGATGCTCTTAAAATCGGTCCTGATACTCCAAATTCCTCAGCAACTTCTTTTGTAAGAATTCCTACATTTTTTGTCCTTGCTTTAAAAACTTCATTTCCACCTATTAAATTTTCAAATCTCTCAACTGCTTCTAATACTTTCTCCATTGCAATTTTTGTATCATGATAAAAACCAGCTGGAAGATCTTGAATATCCTTCTTAGTAGTAGGACCAGCTCCTGCTGCAGGCTTTACTCCTCCAATTCGATTAAAGTTTGGATGAAATCTTCCTCCAGTAACTGATTCAAGTAAATCAAGTACTCTCTCTCTATCTTCCATAGCAAGAAAAAGTGGAGTTAATGCTCCAATCTCTAAAGGAAAAGCTCCATTAAAAACAAAGTGTGATGAAATTCTCGCCATTTCTGTCAAAATTAGCCGAATATACTGAGCTCTTTCTGGAACTTCTATCTCCATAAGTTTTTCTGCACCAGCAATAAAAGGTATCTCGTTTGCAAATCCTGAGACCCAGTCAATTCTATTAACAAGAGTTGTGACCTGTGGGTAAGTTCTCACTTCAGCCAGTTTCTCATAACCTCTATGCATGTAACCTAAAACAGGTTCAACATTGTATATTTTTTCACCATTTACCTTTGCTACCAATCTCAAAACACCGTGAGTAGATGGGTGTTGAGGTCCAATATTTAAAGTCATATCTTCAGTTTCAATTTCAACTGATACAGAGGCTTCAGATAAAAAAGGTAAATTGTTTGGATCCATAGTTGTTGCCATTATTTTTCCTCTTCGGTGGCTACTTTATCTTCTGGCATAGCTTCAACATCTACATCACCAGGCCATGGTTTCACTTCCCTACTTATTAGTTCAAAAGACTTTAAGAGTGGGTTCCCCTCATAACCGTCTGGTAAATAGAGTTTTTTTAAATTTGGGTGATTTAAAAAATTAATACCAAACATTTCATACGCCTCTCTTTCATGCCAATCTGCCCCTCTGTAGACAGGCGTGAGAGATTCTATATCAGGAATTTCTTTGGAAATATTTGTAGATATAATCACGAGATTATTTGAATCAGTTTGTGATAAACATGACATTATTTCAAACATTGGAGTTACTTGTTCTTTAGGAGGATCTCCAACTGCAACTTCGTTATCCCAGTCAACTGCGGATAACCAATTAAAAAAATTAAGTTTAAATTCATTTTTTAATATCTCGTGTGCTTCAACCCAGTTTTCAGGTTGAACATTTATTTTTACAGTATCGAATTCAAAAGTTGTTTTTGTAAATTTTAATTTGATCGAGTTAAAAAATTCATTTATTTCAGACTGGCTCAATGTCTTTCTCTCTCCATTTAGTTTTAATATCTTCATTTTTTATTTTTTTCTGCAACAGTACGATTCCTTCTTGTAAAGCTTCTGGTCTTGGAGGACAACCAGGAACATAAACATCCACAGGTATAAGCTGATCTACACCTTTTGTAACAGAATATGAATCCCAATATGGCCCACCACTATTTGAACATGAACCCATCGAAATAACATATTTAGGTTCAGGCATTTGGTCATAGAGTCTTTTGACTGCAGGAGCCATTTTATCCGTAACTGTTCCCGCTACAACCATTAGATCTGCTTGACGTGGAGATGCAGGTAGTGGGATTATACCTAACCTCATAAAATCATGTCTAGGCCCACTTGTAGCCATTACCTCAATCGCGCAACATGCAAGTCCGAATTGAAAATACCACATATCGTAAGCTCTAGCCCAATTTAAAACTTTGGAAATTGGTTTAGGGATTCCGAATTTTTCAATTACTCCCATTTCAAAACATCCTTACGAATTGCATATATAAGTCCGATTAACAATATAAATATAAAAATAAACATTTCAATTAAACCAAAATAACCAAGATTTTCCAGATTTAAAGCCCATGGAAAAATGAATACAGCCTCTACATCAAAAATAACAAATAACAGACCAAAAATATAATACCTTACATATGTTTGGCTCCAACCCCCGCCTACAGGATCCACTCCACATTCATAAGATTTTAGTTTTTCAGGTGTTGGTTTTTTTGGACTTAATAGCGAAGAAATAGATATAAAAACCAAGAACAAAAACATTCCTAGTCCTAACATTGACCCAACGGTCACATAGTCTTGAAAATAAGAAATCATATTATAATTTTAGTATGCTCATAAAAAGTTTAGTTTTATTTTGAACTTCAGTGGAATTGTTTTGTAATATTTTTTTATGGATAATTATCAGAAATACCTAAATTCACCTAATTTAACAGATTTAATAAAACTACTAGTTAACAAGGTTTGTAACGAAAGTATTTATAGAGAAAATCAAAATCTAGTTTTAAAAAAACTCGAAAATTCAATGAAAAAGATTAATTTCATTCTGGTTGATGGTCTTGGTAGTAGAAATATCGAAAATCTTGAAAATCTGTTTACGATAAATCAAACTGAAGAAATTGTATCTACGTTTCCAAGCTCAACAAGTGTAGCTTTAGGTTCGATAAATTTTGCATCTAAGCCATTAGAAAATGGCCTAATCGGATATTATCACTTTGATAGGAATTTAGATCAACTTATAAATACTTTAAATTGGAAAGGATCAGAAAATTACTTAAAAGAAAATGATTTTTTTTCTAGTCAAAAGTCAATATGGGAAACTTTCAATGAAAGAGATATAAGCTTTAACGTAATCCAACCAAAGAATCTTCTGAATACATCTCTATCAAATCACATTTATAGAAATGCTAATTTAATAGGTTATGAAAATTTACTTGAACTGGAAGATATTTTTTCACTTCCTGAAGTTATAGATAGTCCGTTCAATTATCTCTATTACCCAGTAATAGATGTAGCAGCTCATGTATATGGTACGAATAGTGACGAATGGTACTTAGAAGTTTCAAAATTCTCAGAATTTTTGTCAAAGATTACTAATAATGAAACTAATAGGTACACATGTATTACTGCCGACCATGGAGTAGTAAATATTAATGAGAAAAATAAATATAAACTTGAGTACGATGAATCAGTAAAAATTTATGGGGATCAAAGATCAGTTTATATAAATGGGGATATAGAAAAGATTCAATATATCTTTAAAGATATCCCCGGATATTTTTTAAATGATAATCAGAAAGAAAGTCTTTTAGGACTTCCTGAAACTGATGAATTAAAAAACTTTTTCCCAGATCAAATATTTTTATTAGATGATGAAACTATAGTTTTTCCTAATCACTTAAGTGCAAATTTAAAAGGATACCATGGAGGTTTATCAAGTTTGGAAATCTTTATACCGTTGATTGAGATTGTAAATTAGCTATGTTTTTGTCATATATAGGTATGCTGATTATTTTTATAATTATGATTTTTCTATTCAAAAAAATAAAATAATCTAATTTGGTTGATATGTTCCAAAAAATACTTGCCAAGCCAATGCGGTTTTTGCCAATAGACTAAGCCATATATATGCTCTTTCACCATAAAGGTAGTCTCTCCACTTACCAACACCTTTATATTGCAAAACCATATTTATTGAAAACGTATTGAAAAATAAAAATATACTTACAAAAATCCATACAACAAATTGTGGAACACCTTGTGGATTTGAATCTGTAGCAACTCCATCTCCAATTAAATTAATAAAAATAAAAATCCATGGTGCAACACCAACCAGACATCCCATTATGTAACTTGTCCAGTCAACTTTTTCAGTATATTGATTATTTACTTCCATCATCCAACCAAACCAACACATAGCTGCATTCATAAAAAAGATTCCTAAAAGAGCCCAAACATCATAGATCCCAACGAGCAAAGCAATTAAAACTATCATTACTGATGCACTGATTGAATATTCAATCCATCTGACTTTATTTATTCCTTTTGCAAGATCTTCTTGATATTTTCCATAAAAAGGTCCAGAGATTAAAAAATGTGCAACAGCTGACGCTAATAAGAAAGTTGCAACGGCGGGACCAAAATTTGTGATTTCTCTCCATACCTCAAGTTCTGGAACTAATGCAAAGGTAGAAGGATCTTCAGGATTTCCCACTCCGGTTAATTGAGTCAGTGTTATAGGTACAACAAAATCTGAATTTACAACTGTTCCTAGCCAAAACAATGCAGAACCCTGGATTAAATGCATGAAACCCATGATGATATTAAAACGTCTTAGTTTTTTAATTTTTTCAGATATCAAATTTCCTCCCTTTGACACTCACATATTAATATGGAAATTACAAACATCTACTAAATAATGAATAAACAAGAAATTTATCAAGAAATACAGGAAATACTTGGCGAGCTTAATTCTCTTTCAAAGTCATTATCAACCTCAAGAGAACTCATTTCGGAAAATTCAAATAAAAGAGCGAGTGTAAGACTTGCAGAAATTGAAAGTGAGCTGCAGATAATAGCTGGTAGAGTATCTAAAATTAATTCAGCTTTTTGATGGAAAAGTTGTAACTTCGGTAACGTCAATACAAACTTTGTCACCTGGTTCAAAAATCATAGATGGTAAAGATCTTGCTCTAAAGATCTCCCCATTTTGATTTTCAAAAGATATTACTTGATCATGTCCATAAAAAATGCATTCTTTAACAATATAATCTCCCTTTGAATCAAGATTTACCTCAATGCATTCAGGCCTAATTGAGACGTCCAACTCACCCTCATATGCAGAGTTAAATGTTCCTAATGAAGTTTTTACCCTTCCATTTGTTGAAAATCCCTTAATGATATTTGGATCTCCCACAGAATTTGCGACAGTTTGACTGATTGGATTTAGATATATCTCCTGAGGAGTTGCGCTCTGTATAACTTTACCATTTTCCAAAACGCTCACAATATCACAAACTGATAGTGCTTCTTCCTGATCATGAGTTACTATAATTCCGGTTGTTTTAGTGGCCCTCAATAAAGAAACAACTTCTTCTCTAAGATCCCTCGCCATCTGAGCATCCAGACTTGTAAACGGTTCATCTAAAAGTATCACTTCTGGCTTTGGAGCTAAAGCTCTTGCGAGTGCTACTCTCTGTTGCTGACCTCCAGATATATCTTGAGGAAATTTTTTTCTATATAAATTTAAATTAGTCATATCGATGACCTCATCTAATCTTCCATTTTTAATTTCTTCTTTAGATAAACCAAAAGCTATGTTCTTTTCAACTGTTAGGTGTGGAAATAGAGCATAATCTTGAAAAACCATCCCAATTTTTCTTTCTTCAGGTGGAATATTTATTTTTTCATTAAAAATTATATTATTGTGCATTTCAATAGTTCCCTGATCTGGACTTTCAAATCCGGCTAATAATCTTAAAGCCGTAGTCTTACCAGAACCTGAAACACCCAAAATTCCAAATATTGATCCATACCAAATATCTAAATTAAAATCTGTTAAAACGTTTTCATCCCCATAGGATTTTGATAAGGATCTTGCTCTTATAATTAAATTATCGAATACCATTTTAAATTGTTAAATTCCTTGTACTTAATATATAAGTAGGGATTGCACTTATTGCCAACAAAATAAAAGCAGAAAATGCTGCTTGTGTGAACATTGCCTCAGATGCGAAAGACCAGACATCCACTGCCATCGTGTTATATTCTGTCGGTCTTAAAAGAAGTGTTTGTGGCAGTTCTTTCATCGTTGATAAAAAAACGAGTGCACCCCCGGCAAATAAACCTCTATATATGAGAGGAAATGTAACTTTTCTGAATGTTTCTAACTTTGAACGACCAAGACCTAAACTTGCTTCAATATAATTGGATTTTACTTGCTCCATTGAGGCTTGACCTCCTCCAATAGCTTGTGGCAAGAAAACAATTAAATAAGAAATTACTAAAGCAAAGAAACTTTGATAAACACTTGGAAATATCTTTATTGAAATAAATAAAATCGATACACCAACTGCTAAATGAGGTAATCCATATAGTGACAACATTATTTTTTCTAGAATATCTCCAAATCTTGACTTATATTGGGAGATCAATATAACAATTGGCATTGAAATAATAATTGCAAGAAGTGAAGTTACTATTGATGCAGAAAAGGAACCCAGAATACCCGGAATCGATGAAGTAACATCGGTACCATAATAAAGACCCCTAAATAACCAAAAACTTAATACTGCTACAGGGATTATCAGACCAAGAGAGATAATGACTCCAAGGAATGAATAAATTAATATTTTTCCATTTTTTTCAAGTTTTACTTTTTTCGGGACTCTTGGAGTGCCCGATACTTTAGCAGATCTTGAAGTTGCTGATCCTCTTTGGATAAAACTAATCAGTAAAGCTAGGACTATAAGTAAGCTTGAGTAAAAAATCACAGGATCGCCAAGAATACTAAATTCATAATATGCATAAATTGCTTTTGTAACAGTTGAGTATCTCATTAAAGATACTGCTCCAAAATCAGAAATCACATAAAGTCCAACTAACAAGCTTGAATATATAATTGGTTTTTTTAGTCTAGGAATGACAACATTTGTATAAACTTTAAATTGATTTACACCTAACGACCGAGCTGCGTCTTCCACAGTTGAGTCAAGATTTCTTAAAGCACTACTACAAATTAATTGTACGTATGGATAAGTGAAGAGAGTTAGAACAAGCCAACTTCCTAGAAATCCCTCAATACCAGCAATTTCATTAATACCGTATCTGTTAAAAATTTGTACAAACAAACCTTTTGGAGAAAACGCTGATATATAAGTTAGGGCACCTATATATGAAGGTATTACCAGTGGTAGTGCACATAACGTAAATAGTATTTTTGAGCCCTTGAATTCAAATCTCACAGTAACTATTGAGATTAATAAACCAACCAAAACGCTTGTTAAAACAACCGCAAAAAAGACTGTTATTGTATTAAACATTAAATTAAAAACGTTCCAAGATTGAAAAAAACTTGATAAAGATCTAGAAAAATTTACAAATCGCCAAAGCATATAAATTATAGGTGCGATAAAAGTAAATAAAATTAATGAATTTATCGTTAATAAACTCTTGGGAATCCTCATAGGTTTAAGAATATATTTGATTTTGAGATAACAAAAGAAAAATTCTGGCCAGAGAAACCCCTGGCCAGAATTCTATTCGGTTTCGAGCTTACTAGTTAATTTAATGACTGACTAGAAACCTGCTTGCGCTATCAATTCAACAGCTTTTTCCTGCCAAAGTGCTAACGCTGACCAGTTCAAATTCGATGGAGAATTCAAACTATTAATATCTGGAAGTAAAGCGTTTGGTGCTATACCGGCAACGAGAGGGAACTCATAAACAGTATTAGTAAAATGCTCTTGAGCACTTGTTGAATGTAAATATTCAATAAATGCTAAAGCAGCTGGTTTGTTTTGACTTGTTGACAAAACACCTGCACCTGCTGGCATAACCATAGCGCCACAACCACCATCTAAGTACACATTCTTCATTTGAGCATTTGGCTCTTCAGCTAATACTCTTAATGTGTAGTAATGATTAATCATTCCAATGTCTAGCTCACCAGCATTTGCTGCTGCAACTTGAGGTGAGTTCTTTGGATATTCTGTATATCCAAGACCATTGATTGCTGTTAACCATTCGAGAACTTTTTCTTCACCGTCAGACTCAATCATGCATGCAATCATTGCAATAAATGATGAGTTTGTTGGTGCTAGTCCAAGTCTGTTTCTAAACTTTTCATCTGCTAAACCATAAATATCTCCTGGTAGTTCAGCATCAGTAACATCTCTTGTGTCTACAACGAGTGATCGTGACCTTCCAGATGTACCAACCCAAAAACCATTTCTATCTACAGCCCATGAAGGAACATTGTCCAATATATCAGCAGGCAATCTATCAAATAGACCTGCTTTGGCTACTACGCCAAGACTTACTGGATCTTGTGAAAAGAATACATCAGCTGGGCTGATTGCACCTTCAAGTTCTAATGTTCCAGCTAAAGCAGCGCTCTTTGCATACCTTACTTCGACATCTACTCCTGAAGAAGCTTCAAAAGCTGCAATCACATCAGCGACTAAGCTCTCTTTTCTTCCACTATAAATAACAAGTGTTCCTCCAACTTCTGCCTCTGGCTCGGCGAGTGCAGCTTCAACTGCAGCATCTATAGCTGCTTGAGAAACTTCACCTGCTGGACCTGCTGGTCCTGCCTCACCTGCTGGTCCCGCTGGCCCTGCTTCACCTTCGGAAGCACATGCTGCAAAAACCATTAGCATTACAGAAATCAAAGCAATAAATTTTTTGTTCAATTTAATTCCTTTATTAGCTTGTATGCTGTTAATAGTAGTTAACAAACCAAGTTAATAGGAATTATTTTAAAAAATTTTTTAAATTATCATTTATAAAATTAAAAGTTAAAATAATTAAATCAGTATGAAAATAAAAGAAGCTGTCTTATTAGTCAATCTTGGCTCTCCTAAAGAGTTAAACAAAAAAAGTGTAAGAAAATACTTAAATGTTTTCTTATCTGACGATTATGTAGTTGATATTCCTAAGGTTTTACAGCAATTATTACTCAAACTTTTTATTTTACCTTTTAGACCTAAACAAACTCTGCATGCATATGAACAAATTTGGACAGATGAAGGGTCGCCCTTAATCATTTCAACTTTTAAAATAAAAGAAAAACTCATCAAAAAAACTGGATGGCATGTTGAAATAGCCATGAGATATGAATCTCCAAGTATTGAGAATGCTTTAAGAAATTTAAAAGCAAATGGCTTTAATAAAATATATGTAGTGCCTTTATATCCTCATAATGCGATGGCAACAACAATTACTACACAGGTTGAAGTTGAAAAACTGGCAAACGAAATAATACCTAAAGCAGAACTATTCTTTATTAAACCGTTTTACAACAATGATAAGTACATAAAAGCCGTATCTAATAAAGTTAGAGAATATATTACTACTGAGAAATTTGATAAATTAGTTTTTAGTTATCATGGGATCCCAAAAAGACAAGCAAAGAAAACTGATGAAACCGGTTCACATTGTTTTTCAAACAAAGAGTGTTGTGAAGTTGATGAACTTGGATCGGCAGACTGTTACAAAGCTCATACAGTTCAGGCTTCAATCAAAATTGCGAAAGAATTAGGGTTAAAATCTACTGATTGGGAGATCGCTTATCAATCTAGAATAGGACCTGGTTGGCTTACTCCATTTACAGATAAGAGGTTGGAGGTATTACCTGATGAAGGTGCAAAATCAATTGGCGTACTTTGCCCATCTTTTATATCTGATTGTTTAGAAACCTTAGAAGAGATAGATATTCGAGGAAGAAAAACCTTTATTGATGCTGGCGGTGAAAAAATGACTTATATTCCATGTCTAAATGAATCAAATGATACGATTGATCTTTTGGTTTCAATTGTTGAAGATGCAAAGAAATTTAGAATTAAAGCTTTGAAAACTGCTTAATACGAGCTGCTCTAGGAAGTAGTTTTCCACCATTCCGCACAACCCACATAAAAGCAAATAACAAGTAAGCAAATGGACAAGCCATACATTTATTTTACATGAATATTAAGATAAAAGAAATGGATAACAATATTAAAGAGATTGATAATAACCCAAAAATAATTACAAAGTTCGAGCCACTTATCTGGTTAGCTTTTATCGCTCTTACTGCAGTTGTTGGTTGTCCAGTGTTCTAGAAAACATTCAAAATCGCCAAAATGTTAATACCTGTTAACATTATTACATATGCAGATAGATGAACTAAATACTCCAAATTCAAATAATGATGAAAGTATTCTAACCCATGAAGAGGTAGAGAAATTTCCAAAATCTTTTTATACCCATGCAGAAGCAATATTTCACCTTCAAGAGGTTGGTATAGATATAAAACAAACAAGGGTTGCGGAATGGTTAGGAGTAAGTCGTGCAAATGTTTCACAAGTTGTTGGAAGAATGCAAAACAGTGGTTTAATCAAGTTGAATGATAATCTTCAACTTACTGAAACTGGCTTATGTTTGGCAAAGTGTATATCTAGAAGGCACAGAATCACAGAAAGATTTTTATCCGAAGTTTTGAATCTACCATGGGATCAAGTCTATAAAGAAACAAGTCGATGGGAAGACGTTTTAAGTCCAGTAACTGAAAAAGCAATGTTAAAGATGTTAGGAAATCCAAAAACAGGACCCTTTGGAAATCCAATCCCTCACTCTAGATATCAAGAAAAAAATATGAAAAATTTACTTAATGTTGAGACGAATAAAACATACTCTATTGAAAAAATTACCGAGGAACTAAAAAGAGATCCATCTATGATAGATTTTTTACAATCACATGAGATGCTTCCAGGATCAAAACTAAACGTAGCCGATGCTGGTGATTTTTCGATAACTATAAGTACAAATGGCAATGAATTTTTTGGTGTCGATAAATTTATTGCCAAAAGAGTCTTCGTTAGCTGAAACAGCTTATGATTATCTCAAATATATTTAATAATTAAAGATGGAAGATTTCTTACAACAAATTCCAAGAAATTTATTTCTTTATATAGGTGTAGGAATTTTTGTTTTAATTATAATTTATCGATTTTTCCCTCAAGTATTTTTAAAAATTCATAAACCATTTTTTTTCACTATAGGAATTTTGTCACTATCTCTGGGGTATGTAGGTATCTTAATTCCTGGTCTTCCAACCACCGTATTTATTCTTATTGCTGCATGGGCATTTTCAAAATGCTCAGATAAATTTACAAATTGGCTTGAAAATCATAGACTTTTTGGTCCTATGATTCTTAATTGGAAAACCTATAGGGGATTATCAAGACGAGCAAAAAAACTTGCTATTCTTATGATCGTTCCAACATTTGCACTGACAATTTTTTTAGTATTTTCTCTAGTTGGGGATTTAATTTTTGGTTCATTTGGGGTTGCACTTTGTGTGTGGTTAGCAACTAGGCCTGAGCCTCCTTTAGAAAAAGCAAACTCTAGTTAGCTTCAGGTATCTGATAGTCAATTGGAGAAACTTTATCTAATTCAAATACATCTCTTGCCTGAGCTTCATAATTTAACCCAATAGATATTTGGTCTCCTTCGGTAACTCTATTTCCATTTTCATCTAAACGAGCATTGAAGGTTGCTTTTTTTCCAGATTTACAAATAGTTTTAAGTTCAATTAACTCATCTGCCCATCCAAGTAAATATATACTTCCAGGAAATGGCTCTCCCCTAAAGTCTGTTCTTAATCCATAGCAAAGTACAGGTATTTTTAATTTATCAACTACTAAAGAAAGTTGTAATACTTGCTTGGGAGTTAAAAACTGAGCTTCATCTACTAATATACATGAAATTTTTTCTCTTTGATGTTCGTGTGCAGACCATACATATAAATCATCCTCACCCTCAAATCTTTCAACATTTCTTTCAAGCCCGATTCGGGAAGTTACTTTTCCTTCACCAAAACGATCATCAAGTTTTGGAGTAAAAATCAAAGTTTTCATACTTCTCTCTTCATAGTTGTGTGCAGATTGAAGTAAGTTAGTACTCTTTCCAGCGTTCATAGCTGCATAATAAAAATAAAGTTTTGCCATGTTTTTATATTACCTTTTTATTTTTATCTTTATCCTTTTGTATGATATAAATATGGAAAATATATTAAAATTTTCTCACATGATTGGACTTTCAATATGGTTGGGGTCGATGGTTATGTGGGCAATGTTCGCACCAAAATTATATAAAATTGATCCTACGAGGAATACAACTAATACTTTGAGAAAAACTTTTAGTACTCTTTCCTGGGGTTCTTATACTTTAGCACTTATAAGTGGTCTAGGAATTTTTCTTATCGTTGAAAATTCTATATCGACTTGGGGGGTTGAACTACTTGTTCTAATTTTTGCTGGGTTAACTATAGGCCTCCATAGTTATGCTTCAAAGTTAAGTTCCGCATTAAGAGGTATGTTGAATGGGGTGATGTTATTAAGTGCATTAATAGTTGTGTACTTAGCAACAATAAATATTTAATAAGATTGAATTATTTCTAATTCTCTCTCAGTAATAATTCCTTCACCTTGGATCAAAATGTTGTTAGAACCTTTTTCAATTAAAAACCAATAAATTGTATCCTCATTTGGTATATCAAGATCTTTCTTAAACTCCTCTTTATTAAGATAAGCTGTAATTGTTCGATTTCTTATCCTATCGTCTCTAATCCCAGCTCTCATTACGCCATCTAAATATATTTCATTTAGCTTATTTGTTTTTCTAATTGTTGGAACTTCAATTATGTTATGAGTCAAATCCATCTCATTACTTTCTAAAAGATTAATTGATTGATCAACCAAACCTTGATGCCATTGTTGAAAAGCTACGATGATTATTAAATCTTTATTCACAAAATCATCTGGTACAACTTTTTTTTCTTTATTAAGATTATTTCCTTCAATTGAAGGAAATTCATTAATTTCACCACTCATATACATATTCTCGCTTGGTTGACAGCTTATTGTAAGTAGAAATACTAATAAAAAAATTAATTTAGGCCGGACCAAGAACTGCCTCAAGATTTTTTATTTGTGTATTCATTAACTTTGTCCATATAGGACCAAAAAATAGTCCTACTATCATAAAAATTCCCTTATATCTTACCTCCACAGAGTAGGTAAGTTCAGTACCTCTAGAGTTTGCAGATAAAAATATTGTGTCGATTAAAGTAAAGTTTTTTGTATCTGCTTTTAGTGAAGCTCTCAAAGGCGCACCCCATTCAATTACCTCATAATTTATAATCATTTCTCTATCATTAAAAGATGTTTTTGCTTTAAATACAGATCCCTCTCTGATTGGCTCATTTGTAATTAGCTCAGCTGTACTTGCTGTATCCCATTTTTCTAGATTTCTAAAATCAGCGACAAAATCGAAAGCAGATTCGATATCTCCTTTAACAGTGATTGTTCTTGAATAAAGTGGCATGTATTTATTTTAAGCTATTGAAACTTTAGTATGTAAAAATTTATCTAAGATTTAAAGACCTGTTTCTAAATCCAACAAAACCTATTGCTAAGAATATCAAAGTTTTTCCCACAACAAGCAGTATATCTTCACCAACTAAACCATCTTGATAAGGATTTCCGTATGCCCCAAACGATGAGAGATTATCATCAAACCATTGGAAGAAATCATTTGTCCCAGCTAATGAGTTTGTTAAATATTCGAATGCCATCAACCCACCTCCAAAAGCCCATGCCATTGAGGACTTGCCTGTAAAAGTTCCAAGAGCAAATCCTAATGCTCCAAAACTTACACCAGCTAATGCAGCTTGTAGTGTAGCTTTCATCAAAGGTGCGTAATCAAGTGTCTGGCTAAGTTCCATAGTTGCTATTGGAATAAACATTATATTTGTCCATGCAAAAGTAACAAATAAACCAAAGAGGACTGTAAGAATTGCTTGTGATAAATAAATAGTTGATCTTGTCATTGGTAATGCTGCAACAAATTCAAACGTTCCATCTTCTTCTGCTTTTGAACCTAATTTATTTAAAAGTATGATCGTTGCTGTACCAATTAAAAGTGGCACAAATGGAACCAGAAAATAAGTTGTTACCATTCCCTCTAATGTAAAAACATTATCCCAGTCTTGTATTCCAAGCAGATTCATAACTGTATCATTCTCAGACATACCCCTAAAAGCTTCTCTTTGTCCATCAATAAGTAGGCTTTCTACGCTTGAATTTGCAAAAGCCAATGGAAGTATCAATAGGTACGCTCCTCCTGATATTGCCCAGTTTAAAATAAATTTTCTTGGTACGGTAATCATATATTTAAGGTAATTAAACATTAGATTCCTTTCTGTCGTAAAACGAAAAGAAAGCGTCTTCTAAATCTTTTCCTTCTTCTTGTGCTTTGCTTAAAAATGTTTCATAAGTTTCATCATAAACTTTGACACCATCTCTTAATACCGCCATTGACTTTGCAACTTTTTCAACTTCAGAAATTATATGGGATGATAAAAGTATGGATGCTCCATTATTGGAAAATTCTTCAATTATTTCAAAAAATGACCTCTGGTGAAATGGATCTAAACCAGAAGTTGGCTCATCTAAAATTAAAGCCTTTGGTTTATGCTGTACTGCTAAGATTATCGCCACTTTTTGTCTATTTCCTTTAGATAATTCTTTTAAAGATTGATCAACTTCTAGTTCGAACTTCTCTGCTAAATCCATTGCATATTCAGTAGTTTGACCTCTCATGTCAGCACCAAGTTTAAATAAAGATTTAGAACTAAGATTTTGTGGAAGTTGGGGGTCTCCAGGTAAATATCCAATTATTTTTTTTGCTTCAACAGGATTTTCTAATGTATTGATTCCTTCTACTGAAAGAGAGCCTTCCGAAGATCTCAAAAAACCCATTAAACTTCTCATCGTCGTTGATTTTCCTGAACCATTAGGACCAAGTAAGCCTTTTACTTCACCATTATCAACAGAAATATTTATATCTGACACCCCTTTGCCGTTTTTGTATTTCATTGTTAAGTTTTTGATTTCAATCATGATTTTATCTTACAAGTTAGGATTCATTATCTTGAGAGTTTTGCTTTTTTCTTAGCCAGGTAAGAAGAAGAGCAGGAATTAAAAACATTAACATTTCATCCCAACCTCCCTGATGAAGGAAAACTGGTGGACTGTTTGTAAAAATTAAGTTCATAGATAACTCTGTACTACCCATCTCGAAATATTTATTAATGAACTTGGAACGAGACCAAAAAATATGGTCAATGCTGCCAAAGAACTTATTAATAAGTATTCAGTCTTTTTCAATTTTAGTGTTTCAACCGGAGTTTCTGTTTTTTCAATAGTTGCAATCCATATAGGTCTTAGATAGAAATAAAAACCGGCGACTGTAGATAACAAAAGAATAGTTACTAAAAGATATTTCTCATAAGCCCACAGGTTTGTAAGCAAAATAAACTTTGATACAAAGCCACTTGTTAAGGGAATTCCTGCAAGTCCAAGCATGAAAATACAAAATGTCGTAGCAAGAAATCTATTGTTGATAATCAATCCTTGGATTCCTTCAATTAGAAAATCAGATGACAATCT
>CEUT01029479.1_pt1 | contig 16769 bp, 25 predicted proteins | sample 531401 | NCBI WGS metagenome assembly CEUT01 (sample SAMEA2622821, study PRJEB7988) | marine metagenome | biome: marine biome (ENVO:00000447); feature: surface water layer (ENVO:00002042); material: "saline water (ENVO:00002010), including plankton (ENVO:xxxxxxxx)" | depth 5 m | reverse complement strand
CCAGCAGGCAACTCGCCTTCGACCATGCCGCCATGCTTGGCAATCACATTTAGCACCACCTGACGAGGCACCCAAGCGTACACGGTGTCACACGGATTGTGTGGATCTTCTGCATACTCCATCAGCAGTTCTTCTTCTGCGCTAGGGAAACCGACTTCTACTTCGGTATAGAATTTCGCGTTGCTCTCCCGTGGAGTACAATAGCTTGTCTCACGCGCTTGCACGCTCATCGTAAAGCCGTCTGCACAGACAACAGATTTATTCAAGCCACTCACTGTATTAGCATCCTATGGTTGCAATTAGTTCACAGGTTGTGCCGATTGCCAACCCAAACAAAATAAAAATAACTACGTCAATATAAAAATCGTTCATATTCCTTACCAATCAATCGGGTCATTCGCAAGTGGTTTTGCTGTACCCTTCATTAGAACCTCGGTGGTATCCTTAACACCCTTGATAGATTCATTCTCGTTAACAATAAAAGTTTTACCAACTAAACTTTCTTCGCGCAACATTCGCTCGATCTCAGATACAATAAACTCGACTTCATTCAAGTGCTGGAACAACTCGGGATCGTTCTCTTTGTTGTATTTGTGATAGTGCGTCTTTAGTGCTTGCACGACTATTCGCAACTGATAATCTTGTAACTGTATGTTTCTCACTTTCTCTCCTATTAAAATGGTATATCTGCGCTGTCTTGAATTTCTTTTAGGAATGGCGTAGTGCGCCACAATTCCGAAGGCCATATCCTAAACCTGCTTTCCAGTTCTGGATTCTTGTTGATGATTTTGTTCCACCATTCTCCGAACGCTACAGAGTATTTTACAATGTATAAAAAATCTTCGGTTCTATATCCAATCAACTCATAATGATTCCACAAGCAAGAGCCTTTTGCTTGCAGACACCACCCTTTGTCACGCCGTTCGCCGTGCATCCACGCTTCAATTACTTCCAAAACAGTAACATCATCACGCACTTCGGGCATCGCCTGTTGCTCGTCCCATGTCGGAACATTAACGCTCATAAGGCCACACCTCTAGGTCGAAAGGCAAAAATACATGCTCATTACCAAAATCCCAACGCACGGCATATTGCGGAATCTTGAGCATGTCGGGGCCGGGATGACCGTAACATGATGCACTCACAACTAGACCCGGTGAACCTGTCATCCAGTTCTTTGCTCGGACTAGATCCCCAACGCTGAACACATGATAATCTGGATTGATATACTTTTCTTCTGACATTGTATTATTTGTGTACAAACTTTCCATGTACTTCTACATTTCTATGGTCTATTTCAAAAAGGGTGCCGCCGTTACTTCTTACGGTCAACATAGTTGAGGTTTTTGAATATGAACGAATGTCACTAACCTTCACAACAATACCGTATTTCTTTGTGAAAGTGGTGCCACTACTCCATACCCGCCATGAAACTAAATTTCCTACTTCCAATTAGTTCGCCTTTGTTACTTTCTTCAAATCTGCTGGGTTAACCGAGTAAGGGTGCTCATCTGTACCGACCATCTTAATAGTCACCAGTGCCCCACCGAGTTTACTTCCAATGACCAAGGCCAAACGCCGGTCGCCTTGACACTCCGTAGTCCACGACACCAGATCGCCCACGACAAAATCAGGGTCCGTGGGCAACTGTGCTGCACTGATTCGTCTTTTGGACACTATGACGCCATTCCTTCAATCTGGAAAGCTGCCTGTGTCACCAAGGCAACCTCAAGAAACTGATTCAAGCGATCAATGTCCTTGACATTTGCATCGGCATCTTCTGTCTTTAGCTTATCCATTTCGGTAGCTGCGAGGCCGATCAGTTGCATAGCAACAAGGTTCTCTGCGAAGATTTCTGCATTTTCTCTAGCTTGATCGAACGGTGTCATATCCCTCTCCTTTTGTTGGGTATGTACATTAGACGTGTGGCTTTCAGTTTTATTCAAAGTTTTCTTCACTTTCTTCATCTTTTTCTCTCATGTGCTTAGGAACAAAGGATATAACTTGCCTTCCATGATTCGGAACATTGATTGTCATATCATAACATTCCTGCCAGAACCCGATCATGTCCCAATAGATTTCAAATCCTATCTCGGGACAATCTTCCATGACTACCCTAAAAGACTCAAGCGCCTCCTGATAGAAGCCATATTGCATGCACTCCCTTATTGATTGTTTGTAAAGTTCCATCAGTTTAATATCGGAATTCGTAAGGTCTTTCATCAAATCACCCTATGATTCTACAGGAAAAAAATGTTCCTGTCAAGATAAAATTACTAAATCTTTATTTAATATCTCAAATTCTTCGCAGTCAGTTATGTCAACCAGCCTGTACCCATCACCAAAGTCTGAGTTTACCACGAACGCACATAACAAACAGGGATCGATGACTGAAACTTCCATAACTATTCCCATTTCATAGATGGGAGTAACAGGGTGTACATTACCCTTGTCGTCGGCGGCAAACATAGCGTAGCTAATGACCCAGCGCACCAGATCACCAACCTCGACATTGTACCCTCTACATTCATCTAATCCCACACTCTAAATAGGGATCAGTTGAGGCTACCTCCGCTGTTTCTTTACATTTGGGTGCGCGATTTTGTTTCTCAAACGCCCAATCATATTTCTCTGTTGTTCTTCTTGGATACGCTTCATAACCTTATCAGTAAAATCGTCAGGAAGCGGTGGAATATAAAAGTCAGACATTGTTTCTCCTTTGTGTCTGTATGTTAGACGCGCAAGGATCTATTTTATTCACTATATTTTCCACATTCTCCTAAAATTTCTTGGACTTCTTCCATAGTCAGTTGCTCCAATGTTTCCTTAACAAACTCTCCTGCTTCCCAGCCTTCAGGAGCATCAGGTGGAGTAGAAGGCGAAGCAACTTCCCAACTATGTATTTCAAGCGAAGGTCTTATTTTGGGCACAGGTAAACTAATTTCCTCTCCATTGTTCATATTTCTACACCTCAAGGCTTTGGCGCTAGGATTCAAAAAACTAATCTCACCCCAATCAATGCCAACAATCATCCACAGGGCATATCTAGTGTCTTGTATAAAGTGGCGAGTACGATGCCAGCCTAAACTATGCCCTTCGGTTCTCAACATTGCACCAAGGCCGATCCCATAGTCACTCATAGACTCGATAACTCGCTTGCAATAGTCTCTATTCATCTTGATTGCGTGAGACAAGTGTTCTTTCAGGGTCGCGCACGTTCGCCTATTGTGTCCATGAGTAGAACAATAGGTGCAACTTCTTGGCATCTTCGCACGACGGGATGCGCTGGCCGACACCGCTTTTCGATTGTTGTCGTACTCTTTGACCTCTGGGTGCTCGTCACCGAACGCTTCTCTTAGCTGTTCCATGTCTTTTTTCAATAGCTGACAGGTCTGTCTATTGTGGCCCTTGCTCATGCAATAGCTGCACCATACAGTCTTTCTTCTTGGATTTATTGTCATTCCCATAGCGGCCTCTTGCTTTTAATTAGTTTACAAGCGACTATTCTCTCGTAGATACAAGTTCATACAGCTTTTGCGGAGACAAATCAGACTGATCATATATCTGAATTCTGTCCCACTTTAGGATACCGGAAATTCTCAAAGCGTAGGCTATCCACTCAGAACAATACCACCTGCTTCTTCCTTTGATATGGAAAGGCAACAGTTGGCTGGCGATCATACCAAACCAATCATATTTCTGACCCTTAGTCAGTTCATAAAATCTTTCTAGGCTCTCAATCTTCTTTTCGTTGACCTCTATTTCGATAAAGTCCCATTGACACATCGGTGCCTCGGGGCCTGTTCTGGATTCTACTTGTTTGGCTAAAAATGGAGATATGGAAATCCACTCGCCTGTTGGCATTATTAACTCCGCATGCGAATACGGAGATTTAGTCCACCAACGGACTATCTTGTGAAATAAGTTGTCGCCGCCCTTGAAAAAGGCAATACTTATTTTTTCCAATTCTTTTCAGCCTTCTATATTATTCCCTCGCTCCACCGGGAGGCGCGGATTTTGATCTTTTTAGTTTCGGACGTTTGTGTCCCTTTCCTCCCCCTGTGTGTTTATTGCCTCCCTTCCCTATCAGGTCTTTCAACCATTGGGGATGATCGGCGCGGGCTCTTGTCTGGTATTCGCCAGAGTCCAACGGACCCTCATACGGGGCCTGTCGTTCTTTTCCTTCCCTATAATTTTCACCATAACCAACTAGACGAGTCACAATAGTAACCTCGGGATACTCTTGCTTTAGTTCGTCAACTGCGGAAATGTTCTTCGGAGAATCGTCAAAAAATAAAACGTCTCTAATATCAAATAGGTCGATTTGATCTTTAATCCACTTCTTTTTTTCATAAGGATTGCTGTCGCCTAATGTTATTAGTTCAAACTTATCGGCTGGTATACCCAAAAAGTTCTCTATAAAATTTGTTATTGATTCTCTGGCCGGGGCTGCTCTGGCTGTAAGGATGGCTACCTTTCTTCCGTTGCCATCTGCTTCTTCTGCATCTACCACGCGCTTCATAATGCGGGAGATTTCTTTAATCTCGACTGGGTTGATGACACTATCGAAGTCTGAAAAATCAAAGTCGTCGCCGGGTTGTGGTTCGTATACTGCGTATTCGGCTGGGTCCATCACTACGCGCTCACCTGTGATGTGAGTCACGTAAATCTTGCCATCGGTGACGGCAAGCGTGTCGTCAAAATCGAATACTCTTAGCTTGGATTCAAATAGAAACTTGTTCCAATTTTTAATGTGGTCCTTCATTCAAGATACCTCTAGACCTTAACACTTCTCTAATCATACCACGTACATCTTGGCTTGTCAAGGACTTTTTTAGGCTCTCTTGTGCTGGCCTTGGCTCTCCAAGGGTTCCGACCAGATCGTAGTGGACGGGGCCCCTACTGAGTTGATTATTGAAATGTTCTAAGCCCGCTTCAGTTGGATTGCCAGCGTGTTCAAGCCAAACATCTTTATAGGAATCGCCTTGCCATCTGTAACTTCTGGCTACTTGCCCGGTTGCACCAATAGCTACCAGTTCTTGTCTAACATAATCATTCCAGAATGGGGGTGCGCCGCTCTCATCGTTTGGCGTAATCCTAGTAACCGAACCATTATCAAGCGGCTGTAAATATCGAAGTACGGCGACTCTCTGCTCTGTAGGGTTCATGCTGTCCCATACCTGTACCACCCAGCCACTAAACGCTTTGGCTGCGTGTGCTCTCGGATTGTATCGAGGATCGTCATCTGGGTTGTCCCATTGAAACTGGTTCGCGTATACTGCGAGCTTCGATACCATCGCCATTACGTTTTCTTTGCTTATCAATTTTGATCTGGCTTCTTTCGCCTTGGCCTTGTATTCATCGATGGCTTCTTGGTACATCTTTGTTGCAATCTTTCTAATCTCAGGAATTTTACCGTCCAAAAAATGAACATACTTGACCGCAGCATCCCAAATCTCTCCCGTCATGTCAGACTGAAAGACGATTTCCATACTCAATCCCAAGTTTGCATCGGCGGCTTCTGGTGGTAGTCCTGCTTGTTTTGCGTGGTGGGCGTCAACTAGATGAGTTGTAAACTTTGCGCTTGCGGCCATTAAGCTATCGATCTGGTCTTTCTTCTTTTCGTTGTCTGCATACTTTTCACCAAAGTCCAACTGCAATTGTCTTGCTGAATATTCTTGGGCCTGTCGGTTCAGTTCGTTAAATTCTTTTGCGATTGATTTGGCCGCTTGGCCCGTGTGATAAACTTTGTTGTGTATTGATCTAGCTGGGTTGCCGCCAATGACAGAAGACATCATAGTAGATGTTAGTCTGGTTGCGCCCTGCGTTATCTCGCTTGGGTTTGGCATTCTCGCTGTTGTGGAAATATAATGTTGATTGCCGGGGCCACGATAGTTAAAGTAAATTTTACCGGGCTCGTCGTCGGGCTTGTAGGCAGTCCAGTTTTCCAGTGACTCGACCCAGTTTTCCCATGTCTCTGTCTCGGGAATAACGTCGAATGGCGAAGGTTTTATATACTCGCCTTCTAATAGATTCTGCCTTACTTGTTCTTTGATGTCCTCGTATTTGTCGTCCAGATCGCTCTTTAGGTAGTCAATGTAGTTTTCAAAATCGTCTGGTGTGTTAACATCTTCCAGCGTGAATCGGAATTGGAGTGTGAGGTAAACAGCGTCGTTCATTTCATCTACCTCGACATTTGTTTCTTCGATATACACATCCAAGCTCGGCTCTACTTCGTCAATGAAGGCGCGTAGATAATTGTCGTTCCAAGCTGTCGGAATCCAATCAAGCCCCTCTGCCTCAACAAATCCGTTCTCTTCTTTGTCGAACTTCGCGGGCAGTGCTCGGCCATCGCCACGATCAATAAAACTTTCCCAACCGTTTAGTAGAATCTCTACCTCCATAGAAGCATCAGCACCGACATATGGCTGATCGTCACCGTCAACCATCGCGTGTGCGCTAACATGCTCAAGGGTGTTGGCCGCATAGTTGTTCAGTTCTTCGATTCGGCGTTCGTATTCTTCAAACTCGCTGTCTGCTTCATCTGTTGTGTCATGATCTACATTTGACTGCCAATTGTACGGGTCTTGCACGCCGGGATCTTGCTCGAAAAAGAAGTTTAATACTTCGCCATCGCGGGTATCCTCGTAGGAGCCGCCGTATCTGGTGATGGAGCTAAACTGTGGCGGGACGACTGTTCCGTTCTCGTCTTTCTCAAACTTATCTTTCTGTTGCTCGAATGCCCACTTAGTTACGGCATCCAAGAAACCGGGAACGCCTCTACCATAAACACGGCGCTCGGGTGCAGCGAATTCATCCCAATTGTTTGCACTCATCCGGCCCTCAAAGCGGCGAAGTCTTACGCGAGACTCGACGCCTATACCCTTCTTTCCGCGCTCTCTGTCTCTAAAAATCTCTTGGTCATCCAACTCGGATATATCTCCGTGCCTAGGCTTATCTTGTTCTTCAGGCTCGGGTCCAACAAAATTGTACAACCACTCCGATACAGCGTCATCGCTTTCCATCTTGGCCCTGATTGCGTCCACGACTACCTGATCACCTAGTACGCCTTTGGCAGCGACAGAGAGATTATTGTATTTAAAATACGGAGCGTCATAGATCGCATCAAGCGCAAACTCAAATGCTTCGGGATTGTCTATCTCTTTCGACAGAACCTTAAATAAGTTACTTGACCGGGGGATTGTTGCGTTTAAGATAACATCTTGCAGCCACTTAGCAGCTTCGGCTTTGGCTTTTCTCTGCCACTCTGGTTCGATCTTGTCATAACTCTGGTTCAGATCCGAGTACATGCCACTCATTAGGTCTTCATACTCGTCCTGCTTGATAAGATAGGCGATAGGTCCGTGACCTTTCGACTCAGCTTGGGCGCACTGAAAGTGCGATGCGCCTTCGCTGTGGCAACTGTGCATGTTACTGAAGTCACTCATGCGGAGAACGTCGAGCGGGTGCCGCGAAATTACAATCATCATAGGCTCGATTCCGCCTGATTTGAAGGCGCTCTCAATCATTCTCCACTGCTTGTCGTTGGTAAAATAAATTTGTTTATTCTGCCACCACTCTTTCAACTCAGCAGATATGGTCTTACTCCTGTTGATGGCCTTAGACATTGTGGTCTTTTCGCGCTTGTTAATGATCTCACCTGCCCGTGGTCCTTTGGGAATCTCGTAAGATTGGGATCGTTCAAGTTCCAGCATGGCAACTTCTTTCTCAACATAATATTCTTCACCAGTACCTAAGCGGCGCAACTTTTGTTTGACCATCTTAGTAGTAAATCGTCGTTTTTGCCAAGCTGCATCGTCAGGATCTTCTGGCATTCTCCAGCCTTCTTCTTCTAAGGCCGCTGTGATTTCGCCAAGATTCTGCTGATCTTCTGACTGGATGCTGAATGCCATACGCAGTTTGCCGTCGAACAGATCATCGAACGATAGTTTGTCGTAGTCGTCACCAAACCAGTCCATGATGGCATCAACTTCGTGCCTACTGATTTCGGCTAGGTGTTTCTGGCGGCTTTCTTTGAGCTTCTTTCTCTTTTCTTCGTTTACGAGAAACCCGCGCCAATTGTTGAAAAACTTTTCCAAGGCATACTTCTCCGTTTCAGTAATTAGTGCTAATCACTGTAACTATCCCTTAATATTGACATAGTATCCTGCCACTTAGTTACGGCATGCCACCGTGACGGCTCGGGAGCCTCGTCAAGAGCGCGGACTATGCCATAGTCGTTGCCGGGAGCCTCGGTTCTGTCTCCGAAAAATATTATTTCTGGTGTGCTGCCGACCTCTCCCCTTAGATGACGGACAGCCTGTGATTTATCATGCCCTCTAGGGTAAATATCAATGCTGATATTACCGCCGATTGCGAAGTCCAAATCGGGATGGCAGTGTGAAAGTGTCTCTACTATTCCGGCCCTGTCTCCGTGTAGCATGTCGTACTTATTGTAAGCTGCTCGCTGTTCCATGTCGGCGTTTCTTCCTACGATAGAAAAGTTTACCATACCCTCTCTAAATTCGACGTGATGGCCGGTTTTTATTGGGTATTCGCTATTATGCACAAGGGCTTCCAAGTCCTCCATGAGTTCTCTGGATGGAGAGTAGACTATCGAATAAATTACCTGATCTCCTTCGTGGTAAGAGTTACCCATACTTGAGTATACTCCGAAGCATTGACGCATAACATCGGGGGGTAGCTGTTGTTTTATCTTCTCCTGATCGCTTCCAGATACTAGGTAAATTTGTTTACCTTCTGACCATCTCAAAAAGAAGTTTCTGAAATCTTCATTCATCATTGTGCGGGCCGGGGTCAATGTTCCGTCCACATCAAACATATATATTTTAGACACTATTCATCTCCGAACATTCTCTGCTCACCATCTTCAAAAGTGATGATAGTTTTGTTGGTTGGGTGTGGGGTAATGTGGATCTTCAAGAAATCCGCAAAAGAATCGAAAAAGGCAATTGATCCTCTTGGCGCAGGCGTGAGCCAGTGGATAACCGTATGCCCTGTTGCGAACATCACACCTTCAATGACAACTCCTTCGCCCGAAATCCCTGTTTCGTCGTTTTGACGGCACAAGGTAAAGGCACGAATTCCTTCCGGCGCTCTGTTTGATGGCTTCTTTGGCTTTAGAGAGTCTGCGTCCGTTTTTAGATTATCTTCAACAGTAAGCTCTGTTATTTCTTTGTCGTCTGTGGCCATAATCATGCATCACCCACTGTCTTGATTGTTCTCAAATAAGCATCTTCCATAGCGTTTGTCAGTTGATTCTTTAGGGCTTTATCAGCCTCATTTATTTCATTAAGCTGATCCCAAAGCAAGCCATTCTCTTCCTGTAGAACAACACAAGCCTCATTTGCTTTTCTCAGTTTGTACCTAAGTTCCACTATTTCATCTGTGCTTTTAGTCAATTGGCCCATGAGATACCTGAAAGCCAGCGACCTTCTAGGGCGAAATAACCTGTTATACACCTCTGCAAAGAATGAAATCATATATAATCTCCTTAACTTATTTGGTTTGGGCGACCATAGTTTATCATAGTTAGGCCCTTAACTTTAGACAATTCTGGCAGTAATCTATTTCTAATCCACCAAGAAGGCTGGATGAGCGAGTTCAACTGAAATCTGATTAGGTAACTAGTAAAATAATGTTGGTCGTTTTGTCTGGATACTCTCTTTCTAGGATCATCGGGTGAGCGCACGATTGTTACCCTAGGTATGCCGCGAATATCCTCTTCTGTTTGTTCCTTGTTTCCACCCATAGTCTTGGAAATGCGGCACAACATTTCCATTTCATAAACCCTGTGAACATAGTTGGGGTCAACTTCGGATCTTTCAGACAAAACTTCTTCTGGCGGCTGTCTAAGATAATCAAACCACTTCAACTCTGAATATTTTGATTTCATCTGATTCCCTCCTTGTGCAAAGAACTACTAATAAATAGTCTCCTTGGTCGTAATTCGCCAGTTCGTTAGTCTCCGCCATAAATGGCATACAACTCTTCGGTTTCTTCGCCGGCGGTTCTACCGTAGTCATCACTTAGCCTGACAACATCATCAATCTCTGGCGTAGATACTTCTATCAAGATAACATCGCCCATTTCAGCACAGAATCTATGTACCATGCCGGGATGGATTCTTCGGCTTTCGCCTTCATTTACAACTTCTTTGATAGATTCTTGTTCTGGCACCGACATATGCGGACCCAGTTCCAACAACAAACTTCCCTCTAGAACATATATCGTTTCGTCTTTGACTTCGTGATATTGTTTGGACAGTCTGTTTCCGTCTTTTATAAAGAGAAGTTTCCCTAAATATTTTTCATTTATCGCCCATCTGACTTCGTAGCCCCACGGCTTTTCAACTTTCATTTATCTATCTCCATAGTAACTGCACGGCAACTATCATAAAAGAAAGTACCACACATATCATAGTCTTTGGCGTGAACATGCTTTCATTCAGAAAGTGCCAAGTAAGTAGCGGAAATGTTAAATAAGACATGCAGAATATCAGGAACCTTGGACCCCAGACCTCTCCCATTTCTTCATAACATAACTTAACGCCATACCAAAAACACACACCCGTGGGAATAGAAAAAACAGCAGCCGCAAAAAGCGGCTTATCTCTCCACCATTCCCACACAAATTGTGAGTTTAACTGAAACCACCCCATCGTTTGACCCACAGCAAATAACAAAAGAGCTAGCATAATATTGGGACTAATCAACTCTATATTCCTTTGGGTCATAAGCCCATCTAACGTATTCCATTAAAGATGTTGTTCTCTGTTTGTTCCACTTCTCTGTGTGAATCTCTATCTGAAGTTCTAAGGAAAGTCTTTTTGCTCTTTCCCAAGCCATGACCTCTTCCCGCAATACATCAATTCGTTTTCCTATCGTATCTCTCTTGTGCTCGGACAACGGGAATGTTGCTTCATGCGCTTCCTTGTTTTTTCTCAGGATAGCATGACCGGCTTCATGCAAAAGGGCATACAACTGCCACTCTTTTCGTTTGCCACTGTCAATGACGATAAAGTCATCCTTTGAGATACTGTGGCCTTCTGAGTACAGAGCAGTTTGTTCGCCCTTGTCATAGTGTACATGGATTCCTAAACTCCACAGCAAGTAGTTTTCTACTCTGGAGATATATTCAGCGTGTCTGTTCTTTGTCGCAGGTCTTGCACTCATCTTTGTATTCCAATGCTGCTTTCAACTCGGTGTATCCACCAATAGACTCTTCGTTTCCATTTATATCGCATTCCACGACAACCGGAAATTTATTTACACTATACTTTTTAGAAACCAATTTTGAAAGCTCTGGTGATTTATCCAAAAAAGTTAGAGCATACTCGTACCCTGACGTGTCAAGCATTCTTACGCACTCAATGCAGTAAGGGTCTTTGCCGCTTCCGTAAATGTGATAAAAGAATAGCATACTACCCTCTTATAACTTTACGATCTGTCGCTTGCATCGCTTGTTGGACGGTAGAAATGTCTCCAACAATAGTTAACTCAACACCACTGTTGCCTCGACTCATATGAATCTTTGTAAACTCTTGGCGCTCATCGAGCCCATCTGGTAGCTTACCTTCTCTCAATAGAGTTGGTGCCCTCTCGTCTGGCCTCAATGTGACAACGTAATGCGGGTTTATTACCACCTCACGCAAGCCCCAACTGGATGCAGATCTAGACGCTGACGCCTTTTCATACAGTTCTACAAATTTAATGCTGTTATTCATTTTCCCCTCCTAATCAATGGGATAGATGTCTTTTTTATTAACCAGCCAATAGCTGCCTTTATAAAGAATTTTGCATCGGCGTGAATCCACGTCGGAAACATAAAGATGCAGTGAAGGCTTCTGAGTTTCCAGAATGCCTGTTGGGATTGTGCCGTTGACAGACGCACTCTCCCACTCAAGCTCAACGCACTTCATTAGAGTCACGTCGGACGGAACATGGACTAACTCACCCGGCTTCAGGTTCCGTTGTCCCATCTTCTTCGCTCTCCGCAGTGTCCTCTTCTGCCTCTACCTCGGTCACTTCTTGTTGGGGCTGAGACAACTGGATTTTATAGTTGTGAATACCTGCCAAGATGGATGCAGAATCTTCTAGTCTCTGATCGATTCTTGCTAGTTCCTTCCTGACATTATCAATTTGCTCAAGGGCCTGTAGCGTGAACCCTTCTGTTCTAACCAATGGGTGTACTTCGTTTACTACAGATGCCTGCTCCATGAGCGCAGTTGTACAGTCCATGAAAAAACCACTGATAAGATCCGGCAACTTGTCCAGTTCTTCAGTGTATGAAATATTAACTCTCATTTTTACTCCTGAGTTTTTATATTATAAGTTAATTTTTAGGTTTTGTCAAGTCGTTTACTGACTAAACATTGTATCCCACATTTGATTGATGACAAGGCCAGCAACAACTGATATAATAACCCATGTCAATTTGGTTGTTGATGCTTTCCATTGTTCAAGTATGGTGATTCTTGCGTCCTGTGCAGCTAGCCTAGCATAGAGGCCAGTGTCAGGATTGTATACAGCTTCCTTGATCTTAGAAACATCTTCTGCCACTTCCTCCACCTTACCGGCGAGGTTGTCAACAGAATTGGCCATGACCTCTATCTTAGAAGATAACTCTAAGATAGATGACTTAAGGACCAGCACATGTGACTCATCAAGATTGCTCATACATTATATAGTGTGCGATATTAGTTCTGCTGGATTATCGCGTGACTTGTTGTAAAAAGAGTTGTGGCGACAGAGGCTGCATTTTGAAGAGCACATCTGGTTACCTTGGCAGGGTCCAAGATGCCAGCTTCCGTCATGTCTTCCATCAGTCCGGTTGCAAAATTGAAGCCCATATTTCCACCTTCGACCTCAACATTGGCTTGAATAATATCAGGGGATAAGCCAGCGTTCTGTGCCATCTGGCGTAGCGGGGCAAAAACTGCTTTCTTTACCAGTTCCACGCCATAAGCCTGTTCTGCATTGTCAGTTTCAATGTCGAGCCCGCTAGTAGCACGAATGAGCGCAACACCTCCACCGGGAACAACACCTTCCATCTGTGCGGAGCGCACTGCCTCTAGAGCATCTTCGACACGATGGCGCTTTTCGGTCATTTCAACCTCGGTAGCGGCACCGACACGAATGATCGCAACACCAGATGCAAGGCGTGTAATGCGTTCCTGAATAACCCCGCATGAGTATAAATCTTCTGTTTGGGATAGCTCTGCTTTAAGCGATGTTATGCGATTGTCAACCTCGTTGGCACTACCAGCGCCGCCAACAACAACACTGCTAGATTTAGTCACTTCAATAGTTTGGGCTGTCCCAAGCATATCCATAACAACATCACGGGGGGAAAGACCAGACGAGTGCGTAATAAATGTCGCACCTGTAGCTAATGCTAGGTCTGCCATAATATTTGCTCTATCCTCGCCATACCTCGGTGCCTTAATAGCGGCCACCTTAATACCTGAGTTGACCTCTTTGCGCCTAACAGCGTTCATAATCAATGCAGCTAAAGCCTGACCTTCAATCTCGTCAGCTAGCACAATAAGAGGACGATTAGAACGATCAGCAATTTCCAATACCGGCAATAGTTCATCTACTCTCTCCAATTTATAATCCGTGATCATAATCAGTGGGTTGTCATATTTAACTAGGTTCCTTCGTTCGTCAGTCACGAAAGCCCCAGCAAGGTAGCCAGATGGAATCCTGAACCCTTCAAGGAGGTCCAGACTAGTCTCTACGCTACGGGCCTCTTCAACCGTAACAGAGCCGTCTTTTCCTGCACTGTCAACAGCGGTGGCAATCAAGGTTCCAAGCGTCTTATCGTTGTTTGCAGAAATAGTAGCTACATGCTGGATATCCTCTTTGGATTGGATAGGTCTAGCAATCTCTGCGATATTATTGCAGATAGCTTCTACTGCCTTGTCAACGCCTCGCTTCAGTTCAACAGGGGAAACACCAGTAGATAGGTATACTTGCGCCTGCTGTGCCATAGAGCACGCTAGCACAGTCGCTGTTGTTGTTCCGTCACCGGCATCGCTATTTGACTTGGCTGCGGCCTGCTTAATGACCTGTACCGCTGCGTTCTCAAATGGATCTTCTAGTTCAATAAAGTTTGCAACAGTCACCCCATCCTTCGTGATTACAGGGGCAGAACCTGCTGGCTGCAAAATAACATTTCGACCCTTGGGGCCGAGTGTGGTAGATACTGCGTCCAATAGTTTAGAGACTCCAGTAACTACTTGGTTGTTCAGGCAGGGGCCTGAGTTAAAATGTTTTGTCAACGTACACCTCTTAAAGTTGAATTGTTAATGTTATTATAATTTGTTTTTGGCTTAATGTCAAATGTTTTATTGATCTAATCCACCAACGTCTCTCGCTGTGTCTGTGGCCTTTTCACCGGCCTCGACACCCTTCGTGCCAACACCGACATCTTCCTTGCCCTGTGCGACATCTTGAAGACCATTTGCAAAGAAAGTATTAAGGCTTTCTGCCATGACTTGCATGTTTTCAAAAACATCAAAGACGCGCTGCATAATTGTTCTGCTCACCTGATCGAGAACTTTCTTTACAGCCGGTGCGCCAATCTCAATTGTGGCCAACGGGGTTCCACCAGCGAGGTTCTTCGACAGTTTGTCTCCGAGTTCCCAGTGCATTGTGTTCAAGTACCCTTTGCTGTTCTTGAGCGCTAACAGCTTGTGGTTCGGAGAAGGAAGCGCCTCATATTCTTCAACCAGACCATCCCTAGCAAATCTCCATTCCATGGCTGAAAGCGCCTCGGCACGTTGGTCAAGCTTTCTAGCTGTCTCTTCCTTAAACTGTGCGAATAGCGGCGCAATCGCATTCTTAGCAAGGGAGGTCGCCTGCTTAGACGAAATGTCCTCGGCGTCTGGGGCTGCTGCTACTGCGTCCACCAACAATTTAGTATAAGATCTGCCAGCTTGGTTGGATGGATCTCTGTTGTCATGAATGTGTAGCAACCGCAGGGGTAAAGCCTCAAAGTCTGGGGCTAACTGATATTCCAATGTGTTCCTGTAGATGGCCACAGCCGCATTTGCGACGGCGACGGCCTGCTCTTGAGTGTATCCATCTTTCGTCATGGGCTCGACTAAGCCCTTTATCTTCTCTTGCCACGCAGTGATTAGCCTATCTACAGTAGCAGGATCTTTGACTGTTTTCGTCGGAATATCAAGAGTTGGGGGATCGCTTCTTCCGTCCCATGCCTTGAGTTCTTCCAGATATGCTGCGGGCAAGGCAAGACATTCGGCTCCCTTTTTTGACTGCGCAAGATATCTAAAAACATTGGCCCTCGTTATATCAAACTGGTAAAAGAAAATCTTTCCTGTTCGCTCTAGCGGTGACGCTCCTTTGTCTTGCCCTTCAAACTCTTTCGTGCAGACAAGGTATCGCATAGCCCCACCCTCATACTCTGGCTTGCTGGCCCAAGATGACCAAGCCTCATTCGGCTGCATTAGGTCGTTGGCCAAGTCAGTGAAACTACCTCCCACTTTTAGTTGACCCTCCGTGTATAGTTTAAGACTGACTGGTACGCTTTCGCCTCCGATAATAGACGTGAAGTCTGCAATTGTATTCGCGCCAGACGCGGGGATCTGTTGACCGGTCATAAGTGCAGCCAAAAATGCTTCGAAGTTAAAGCCCGCAGCAGACGCATTAAAGTTTGTGATGGCCATGGTCAGAGTTTTATAGAAAACCAAATGAGACATTACTTCTTGAATATACGCTCTGATTCCAGTATCGTCATCCGGTGCAGGAATTTCGCCAAAGCCATCTGTCATCTTGGACATTACCTGCGCCAACTTATCTTCGAATCCATCACCGGGTATGTTCGCAAGGTAGTCTTCTAGTTGGGAGCGCTGAGACGATGCCACCTGTTCGCCTGCATCGTTGTTGGCCCAGCCAAGCTCGGAGATTGGAATGTATGGAATTTCTTTAATGGTATACGTTCTAGCGGGGATCTTTTCCCCCTCTTCATGTAAGTTGTTTACCTCTTGGAGCGCCCTCAGTCGGGACTCCACATACATTTCTTTGATCAGTCCCTGAAGTTTGCCAAGCCCAAACGTATCTTCCTTTGGTGCAAAGTAGCTCTCCAGTAGTGTATCCAATTCTTTCTTTGCCATATCGTAATTAGTCTCCTTTTGCCATATCTAAAACTTTTTGCATGTCAAGACTCGCGCAGTCAATCTTTCTCTTTGTGAGGTTGTAGTGATTCACGAATCCTTTAAATTTACCTCGATAGCAATCGCTATCGTATCTGCCCTCTGGTGCAATCTCAAGTGGAATGCTGAGTCCTTTACTGATTGCTTTCCATAGTGCGGCTAGGGCTTCAAGTTGTACTGGGTAAAATCCTGTGTGGTCCTCCAGTGTGCCGCCATGTACCTTAGCGCCGGAAATAACTGGCCTTTCTCCAAAGCCATTCTTTTTATACCAACTCTGGTACTTTAAATAGTACGCATTGCTTATCTCTACGCCGATTGACTTATGATTTATTTTACCAATGCCTGCGTGCCATGCGCCGTGCTGAGTATCCATCGTCTGATAGATTGTACCGTCGTTGTCAATCAGAAAGTGAACGGAGATTCCTCGCTTGTTGAGTACGTTTTGGCATGACTCTGACGATAGGCACACGTCCCAATGATTCACAAACATTGTTGGCTTGCGATCCTTTTTTCCAGCATAATCATAGTAACTTCCATCGCGTGCCTCAAGGCCACCGGGGTCATCCCACAG
>CEUT01042202.1_pt1 | contig 16774 bp, 10 predicted proteins | sample 531401 | NCBI WGS metagenome assembly CEUT01 (sample SAMEA2622821, study PRJEB7988) | marine metagenome | biome: marine biome (ENVO:00000447); feature: surface water layer (ENVO:00002042); material: "saline water (ENVO:00002010), including plankton (ENVO:xxxxxxxx)" | depth 5 m | reverse complement strand
AGTGAAGTAGTATATCCACACTCATTAGGATTACTTTATTCTACAATTACTGCATTCTTAGGATTTAAACCAAACGAAGGTGAATATAAGGTTATGGGATTAGCACCATATGGTACACATTTGTTTCATCACAAAATGTTTGATAAACTTATAAAAGAAACAAAAGATGGATTTGAATTAAATATGAAATATTTTTCTTATCACTATTCTGATAAGATTATGTTTAACAAAAAATTATCTAAGCTATTCGGAATACCAAACAGATTACCCGAAGAACCAATAAATGATATTCATAAAAACATATCAGCAGCTTTACAATACACTTATGAAAAGCATTTTTTTAGATTGTTAAATAAATTGTATGAAAAAACAAAATCTAAAAACTTATGTTTGAGTGGTGGTTGTGCATATAACGGAACTGCTAATGGAAAGATTCAAAACAGAACACAATTTAAAAACATATGGATTCCACCAGCTCCATCCGATGCTGGTTCTGCTATCGGAGCAGCTTTGAATTATTGGAATCACATTACTAATGATAGAAAACAAAACAAAACACCATTCTTAGGTCCATCTGAAAAACTATTAGATATAGTAAAGATTGTAAAAGATAACGAAGATAAGATATTCTATGAAGCGTTATCTGATGAGGAGTTATTACCAAAAGTAGCTAAACTAATATCTGAAGGTAATATTATTGGATGGGTAAGAGGTCAATTAGAGTTCGGTGCAAGAGCATTAGGTAATCGTTCTATCTTAGCAGACCCGAGAGACCCACAAATGAAAAGAAGAGTAAATATGGTTGTAAAGAAAAGAGAAGGATTTAGACCTTTTGCTCCTATCGTTTCTTGTGAAGATATGAAACACTTTTTTACACCTAATATACAAATACCATATATGAATCAGATAGTGAAGGTAAAACCTAAACATCGAAATAAACTACCAGCTATTACACACATTGATGGTTCAGCAAGAGTACAAACACTTTTGGAGGATTTTAATCCTAAGATGTATAAACTTCTAAAAGAATATCAGAAGATTACAAAGTATCCAATACTACTTAACACATCGTTCAATCTAAAAGACCAAACTATGGTTAGGGATTCACAAGAAGCAATTGATACATTTATGAATTGTGATATGGATTTCTTAGTAATTGATAATATTTTTATTTCTAAGAAAATAATCTAATATTTATATATTGTAGAGCTCAACAATTGTAGACAGATGTGTGGAGATTGACAAACTTAGTAGCTCTAAACAACCAGTCGTAATTCAAAGTGATTGGATAAAACCCAACCCCGTAAGGTTGGGTTTTTTACTTGACACCTGATATAGTTCGCACAATCGGTGTTAAAATAAAAAACATACTTTTTATGTAATATATACTATAGTTATTCATTGGACAGTCCGATGTTTTGTCATATGAGAAAGTTATTTTTCTAATTTAAAACAAAGGAGAACTATATGGAATTTCTTAAAAAGATTGGCTCTTGGGCTAATCATCTAACAGAAATCGGTATAAGTGTTATCGCTTTAGGTGTAGTATTAGAAGTACTATTCAAAGGCGCTAATATTCCTTTCTGGCCAGAGGTATCAGTAGTGGATAACATTATGGGTATTTTGGGTGGATTGAGTAACGAGGGTCTACTTGGTTTAGTAGGTGCATTCGTTTTATACCACATTCTTAAAAAGAAAGATTAAGAATAAAAACCATAACCGGTTAAGATATGAAAACCTCTCAGAAATGGGAGGTTTTTTTATTTTCAATATTTATAGTAAGATAATATATTAAAATTATGAGTACAGATTTTCAATTATTTCCTGGTAAAGATTTAAGTGGATTGTTTAAAGATATCTACGATAACCAGCAAAATAAAAAGACAAGAATATCAGAACTAATTGCTGAAATGAAAAAAATAATTAGACATTCTGGTGATATGGCAGTGATTGGTCCAATTATTAAAGATTTAGTTGATACTTCAGTTAGAAACGATGAATCACTAATAAAGATGGCAGCTATTGCACAACGAATGATTGCTTCTAAGGATAAAACAATTGGTGATGAAGGTTTCTTATCAGATAAAGAAAAAGAGCAATTACTACAACAATTAGAAGATGTTGTAGAAAACGAAATGGGTGACCACGATGCTAAGGTTGATGAATTAACAAACGAAGTTGAAGAACTAAAACAAAAAGTAGATAATGGATAGAAGTAATCAAACTAAATCAAAACCAGCTAAAAACTTTTTTAATAATTTATTTAAAGATGATGATACTGAAGTATTTAAAGCTATTGTAACTGAAGTAATATTAGATGAAACAAATAATTTAATTACAGAAGGTAAATTAGGATTAGGTAAGGTTGGGCACATTCAGTTTATACCAATGAGTAGGGGATTCCTTTCGGGTGTTGGTAGTTCTTACTTTGCGGCTCCTATGGATAAAAACTTTAATACTCTTCCTGTAAAAAATGAAAAGGTAGATATTTTCAATACAAAATCAGGTTATTATTACAGAAGAAGTAATGATAATGTTACACCAAATATAGATACATCACCAACAGTGATTTCAGAGTTTTTTAAATTTTTTAAGGAAACAGATAATAATAGTTCCGAATATCAATCCACATCAAATACTGGTATAGCTAACAAATCAACATCAGATAGTGGTGAGGATAATAAATTGGGTGAGGTGTTTGAAGATAAGCAAGATGATATACATCCAATAAGATACTATGAAGGTGATTCAATAATTGAAAGTAGGTTTGGGCAATCTATGAGATTTAGTGCATACAACAATGCGGAAAATAAATTTTCACCAACAATTATATTACGGAACAGAGAAAATGATGTTTCACAAAATGAGACTGATTTTGGTAGTACAACTGAGGAAGATGTGAATAGAGATGGTTCTACTATTGTACTATCATCAGCTGACTACAAATTAGATTTTCAGCCAGGTGTTGTTGATGATGGTGGTTCATCAAACTTTGAACAAACGCCAGATTCATTTGATGATTATCCATCAGAATTGACTGGAGACCAAATATTAATCAATAGTGGCAGAATCATACTTTCAGCAAAAGATTCTGAAATGATTTTTTATTCAAAAGGTAATTATGGATTTATATCAGATTCTACTTTATCAATAGATAACAAAGGGGGTATATCTGCGAAGGTAGATGATAACATAGAATTTTTCACACAAGGAAGTAATTTTACAATAGAAACAGAAACTGGGCAAATACATTTAGGTAATGGAAGTGGTGAAGAACCATTAGTAAAAGGAGATGAATTAGTTAGTATCCTTACTGATTTATGCAATGCGATAACACGAATGACCCACCCAACTCCAGCAGGTCCATCTTTAGCACCTAATAACGCAGGTGAATTTACCGCTATAAGAGATAGGTTAAACAAAATACTAAGTACGAAAAACTTTGTAGATTAAAATGAGTTGGGGTATATTCAAGTCAAACATGAAAAGGTACATGCTTAATCAGCGTGGAGTATCTAACCTACAAGCCTTTGCAAAAAAACTTACTACTGAATACGATATGTGTATGAAGAGGGGTATTCAAGGAATTAACCTATGTACAATACAAAAAGGTAATAGTTCTATTATGGAAGCATTGGTAATAGTAGCTCTCACTAAATGTGTAGCGATACGAAAAGGGCCTGTACCGCCACCAACATCACCTATCATAAAAGAATTGGGTAATGCAGTAAAAGCATATTGGGCTGGTGCAACTATGAATCCATTTCCAATTCCTCCAATACCAGCACCTGGCGCTATACAAAATCTTGTTGTAACTCAAAACTTATGTATTAATCCAGGTACTTGGCCTGTACCAATAGAATTACCAGCTGTAAATACACCAAACTTCTTTTTAGATATTTTTGTATTAGCAGCACAAATACATTTGTTGACACTCAAAGGAATAATATACACCACATCATTATATCCATCAGCACCATCACCAATACCTGGTCCTGGTGTAATCAGTTGGAGTATATATGTAGTACCTGGTGGTGGATTAGGTTTAGGTAATGATGATGATGGTGATACCCTTCCTAATTCTGATTGGCAATTTTTAGGTAATGAAATACCTCCAATGAAAACTATAAAACGATTTAGGTCTAATGAACCTTACTTTGCCGGAGATGTCATAGAATCAGGTGGTAACTATTATGTAGCACAAAATCCAGAAAAGAACGGACAAAGATGTTGGAATATTCCATTCTAAAGACTAAAATATTATTAATGTATATTTATATTAAAACAGAAAACAATTATGGATTCGAAAAAATTAGTAAAAGTAATCAAAGCGTTAGTAGAAGCTGAGGTATCTAAGAGACAAGAAGTTTTTTTAAAGAAAACTTTTCCTAAGATTTTAGATGAAGCAGTGAAAGCAAGGATGAAAACTATTACTTCTAAAAAAACAAATGAAGTAGACCCGTTCTCATTAGCTAATGCAGTATTAGATGAAGATAGAAAAGAATCTCAACCAGTTGTTGAGAATCAAACATATACTAAGAACCCTATGTTAAACCAAGCATTAAACGAAACTCTACAGAGTGGTATTAGTGATACATTGGATAAAACAGTTACATTTGGTACACACAATGTTGCAGCTGCTGGTGGAGGAACACCCGTAGGACAAAGTGGTATTCAATCTTTCAGAGAAGAGATGGCTCAGAAGATGGGATTACAACCAATGGGACAACAATCAGCACCACAACCACAAGGTTTAGGAGTACAGACTGGTGTGCCTGGTTTGGATAAGATTCTTAACAGAGATAATTCAGCGCTTGTTAAAGCGATGACTAGAAAAAAAGGAGTAGGAGCATAAGATGGCTTATGAGTTAAATAAAAAGATTGTAATTGATACTGAAGAGTTTAATAACTTTGCAGTAGGTATCACTTTACCAATTCAGAGAGGTAATGAAGGATACTTTAGACAATCTTTTAGAACATTTGACCAAGTCCGTTCCAACTTAAAAAACTTATTACTTACCAAAAAAGGTGAAAGATTATTACAACCTGAATTTGGTAGTGGATTGCATGATTTATTATTTAATCCTGCAACCGAAAAATTTGAAGAGGATTTAGAAACTACAGTAAATGATGCAGTAGCTAAATGGTTACCATATATCATTGTAGAAGATATCAACATTGATATTAGTAAAGAACAAACTGATAATAATCAAGCGAAGGTATCTTTACAGTTTAGACAAGAGGGAGACCAAACATTAGATACATTAACATTTTTAGTAGAGGAATAATATGGCACTTAATAATCAAATAAAGAGTTTTAAAGATAAGGGTAGAGATATAAAATACCTTAATAAAGATTTCGTTGATTTTAGAAACAACTTAATTGAGTTTGCTAAAACTTACTTTCCAACAACCTTTAATGATTTTAATGAATCATCGCCAGGTATGATGTTTATAGAAATGGCATCATATGTGGGTGATGTATTGGGATATTATATTGATGATACACTAAAAGAATCATTATTAACAACGGCAGAAGATAGAGAAAATATATTTGAGTTAGCTAAAATGATGGGGTATAAAGCAAAAGTAACCTCACCAGCAACAACTAAATTAAGTGTATTTCAATTAGTACCATCAAGACGATTAACAAACCCAGTATCATCTGGTGATTTAGCATTTGAACCCGATACAGATTATTACCTAAGAGTAAAAGAAGGTATGGAGTTAGATGCTGATGGAATACAATTTAGAACAACTGAATTATTAGATTTTGCAGATGCCGATGAAAGAGAAATAAGTGTCTACGAAAGAGATGCAACAACAAATAATCCTAAATTTTATTTAGTAAAAAAGCCAGTTGATGTAATTTCAGCTACAGAAAAACAAATTGAAATAACATTTGGAGCAACTCAAGAAGAATTTGCACGAATTGATATACCTGATACAAATGTAATTGATATATTTGATGTTAGGGATACTAACAATAACAGATACTATAAAGTACCATACTTGGGACAAGAAATGGTTTATGTAGAATATTCGAATACTGAAGCACAAGATAAAGATTTATTTCAGTTTAGAGATTCAGTAGCATCTATTCTTAGATTAATTAAGACACCACGAAGATATAAAGTGATTACAAATCCTAATGGTACGACTACTATTCAGTTTGGTAGTGGTGATGCTGGTAAAAACGATGAATTACTAATCCCTACATTTAAAAATGTTGGTTTAGGTCTACCAAATTCTATAGATAAATTAGGAGCATCTTTTGACCCATCAAACTTCTTACTTACAAAATCATATGGGCAATCACCTAAAAATACTACTATGACCGTAAAATATTTAGTAGGTGGTGGTGTTGAATCGAATGTATCACAAAATAAAATCCAAAGAATTACAAAAGTAGATTTTGATGAAGATTTATCAGCATTTACTGGAGCAGAAAGAAATCTATATTCAACTGTAAAAAACTCATTAGCAGTAGATAACGAACAACCAGCTACTGGTGGTAGAGGAGCAGAAACATTAGATGAGATAAGAGAAAACGCTATAGCTAACTTTGGTTCACAAAATAGAGCAGTAACATCAAAAGATTATCAAGTTAGAGCATTATCAATGCCACCTAAGTTTGGTAATATCACAAAAGCATTTTGTGCAGCTGATGGTAATTTAGATGATAATTCACCAGCTTCTATTCTTGCTTCACCGACAGCATTAAATGAATTTTCTAAATTAGTGCAGGATTTACAAGCTGATGGTAAGAATACTGATGAACAAATAAAAAAACAAGTTTCAAAATTTTTATCCAATAAAAAATCAAATGTTAAAGAAAAAAATAATCCATTTGCAGTAAACTTATATATCTTAGGATATGATTCTAATAAAAAATTAACATCACTCAACAGAGCTATAAAAGAAAATCTAAAAACATATATGAATGAATTTAGAATGTTAACTGATGGTGTAAATCTTTTAGATGGATTTATTATAAATGTAGGACTAGATTTCGAAATTAGAGTTTTTAGAGATTATAATAAGAGAGAAGTATTAACTAATTGTATTACTGCTCTCAAAGATTATTTTGAAATAGATAAATGGACATTTAACATGCCAATTAATATTGGTGAAGTTGAAATGTTGATAGGAAACATAGAAGGAGTACAATCAGTAGTTAAAACAGAGTTCAAAAACTTATGTGGAGGTACTTCAGGTTATTCACCAAATTCATATGATATTACTGGAGCAACGAAGAACAAACAAATATATCCATCGTTAGACCCATCAATATTTGAATTTAAATTCCCTGATAGGGATATAAGAGGGAGAGTTGTATAATGTATTATTTTTTAACCGCATCTAAAGACGCAAGTATATACTTACAACAACCAACTCAAAACACTGGGTTGGATGAAATATTAGAAGTGTCTAAAGTTTATTATGGTTCACTAAAGGATACGGCTAGAACTTTAATAAAGTTCGATACAGATTCACTTTCCACAAAACTCTCAGATGGTAGTGTAACAATGAGCGTAGCTGAATTGGTACTTAGAGAAACAGAACCAACAGAAGTTCCTTTATCATACTCATTGGAAATAAATCCTGTTTCACAAAGTTGGGAAATGGGTAATGGTACTAGGTTCGATGATATATCTACGGATGGTTGTACTTGGAACTATAGAGATAGTGGTTCTAATTGGTTACCAACTAATGTACCAAATAGTGGTAGTGCAACTGGTTCATTTGATGGAAAGGGAGGTATGTGGTACACTGCATCTCAAGCCATTCGTAATTATAGTTATGAATCAACTGATTTAATTGTTGATGTATCTTCATCATTTTCATTTTGGTTAGATGAAGATTACCCTAATGAGGGATTCATAATAAAACACGAATCATCCAAAGAAAATGATGATATAGATTATGGACAACTAAAATTCTTTAGTAAAGAAACACACACAATATATCAACCAAAGGTTAGAATCGGTTGGGATGATAGTAGATATGAAACAGGTTCATTACAAGCATTACCAGAAGAATACAAAATATCACTTAAAAGATTAAAAAAATCATATAGAGCTGGTGGAAGATATGATATAGAAGTATTCGCAAGAGAATTGTATCCACAAAAAACTTTTCAAAACACATTTGGATACTCCACAGGCAGCTTACTTCCAACATCATCTTTCTACCAAATAAGAGATTGCGAAAGTAATGATATTATTATTCCTTTCGGTGATTTTTCTAAATTAAGTACATTTGGAAACAAAAGTAGAATTAGTTTAGATTTAACAAATTTTGAAATAAATAGAAGTTATAAGGTAGAGTTGAAAATAGAACGAACAGGTTCTGCTGAATACTTTGATGATGATTATATATTTGAAGTAACTGAATAATGGCATTAGATAAAGATGTAAGAATTGATGAACTAACTTTGAGTGGTTCAAAAGCTATTAAATCCATTGACCCATATGGAAGGCATAACTATTTTGCTGAACAGATGAAGGAGGTTAATGGTTCTATGGATGGTGAAATTAGTGGTAAACTTCGTAGACCAAAGTATGATGAAGAACAACTACTATTAGCAATAGATACAGAAGTTGATGAATTAATTCCGAATAAACCAAAAGATTTACCTGATGTAGTTTTACAATCAGATTTCGATGCTTTACAAGCACAAGTAAATAGATTAAATGGTATAATTAGTGATTTAAGAAATCAGTTATCATCTGCACAATCAAAAATATCTGAATTAGAATCCACTATAAATGGATTAAGAGCAGAACTCGATGCATCTTTACTCAGAGTAACAGTAGCTGAAAACTCAGCAGAAGCAGCTGCAGATAAATTTAAACAAACATCTATTGATTTACAACAAGCTATTCAGAAATCTGTAGCAGAAGCAATAGAAAGAGTTTCTTTAGAAGCGCAGGTAGAAGGTTTAACCGCACAAAAAGAAGCATTAGTAACACAAATATCTGCGTTAGAATCACAAGTAGCTGGTGTACAAGCTCAATTAGCAGCTGGTGCTGAATCAGCCGGAGGTAAATGGACTGCTAATGCAACACCAAACGCTGAAAAAGATAAACCAGCGTTGTATTATTATAGTACAAGAAGAGGAACAAGAAGTACTGGGTGGAAGAACGGACCAAATATTGATTTAACAAATGGTACTGAAAATCCTATAACATTTAAATTTACAAGAGAAGGTAATAGTTGGTTACAAGTACCACCATCTGTAACAGTACAATCAGGTGAAACAAAGAAAGTTAAATGTGGACCAGCTGGAAATAAATCATTAAATGGTAAGGGTAGAAAGAAAAATGAATACAATGGTAATTTGAAAATTGAAGGAGCTGGTGAAACAATAGTAATAAATTACAAAAATAAACACGATAGAGGATAACAATGGCAATAAAAGATTTTAAAGAAATATTGCAAAAAGAAGCTAAGAGAATTGATATCAAAGATAGAAAAATTTTTGAAAGAGGTAAAATGCCTGCTTTCTTTGGTAGAGGAGTGACTGATACTATTGAGTTTATTCTTTATGATAATGGTGATAATCAATTACCGCAAGGTGAAAACGGAAAGATGGTAAGATACATAAACATTTCCGAAATAGATAATATTAGAAACTATCTTATGATTGCAAGAGGAGCTGCATCAAATCAAAGTCCTGAATATTTTGTTGATGTAGAAAAACTAATAAATGAAGCTGGATATAAGAATGGTTTATTTAGAACTCAAATTACATTGTTAAATAAAAGAGTTGGTAGTGAACATTTTCAAAACAAAGTATGGATACAGGAGATATCACCTTCACGAACTGAGATAAGAGTTTTACCACTTAAAACAGAAGATGAAAGATTACAAAGAGATTTGAGAGATAGATATAAAATACTTTTACAGAATGGAGAGTTTAGAGATGATGTTCTGAATAGATTAGATGGATTTATCGATTCAATAGATGCAACTGAAGTGTTTAAAAGAATTAGAGCTTTGTATGGACAAGATTGGATTGATAATGTTAAAAGAGAATTTAAAATACAAAACTTTGATGGATTTATAAATGATGTTACTGTAAAAGCTAAACAAGCAATTGGATACTTTATTAGTAATAGAGGATTTACTTTTGGAAAATCTGATTATGGTAAACCATTATTAGATGATTTACAAGCACCTAAAGATGATAGAAAAAGAAGAAATAAAAGAGGTAGAAAAAGAAAATCTAATTCTCAAAGACTAGATATTAAAACCTTACAAAAAAAATCAATGGAAATAATTTGTGATAGTATTAGATTCCATTTACCAAAAAGAAACTTACAAGTACAAAATAGTCCAACATTAACAAAATTAGAAAGTAGAGATAGAATAGATACTATACTACAAACATTTGGTACTTCTAAAAAAATTGATACTAAATTAACAAAAGTTGTTAAAGTAGTTAAACCAGCTAAAATTGTAAAAGCAACAGTAACATCAACTCCACCACCTAAACCTGTTAAGATAGCACCACCTTCAAAAAAATATTATTTTTATGATGTACACTATAAGGGAAGGAGTGTAGCTGCAATAACTTATACTGATATGAGTGGTGATTCAAACTTTTTTGCTTTACCAAGTGGAAAACGAGTTAGAATATGTGCTTTAGAAGGAAGTGTAAGAGGTAAATCACATCCAAAGGAAACAATAATTACGAAAAAAGAATTATGTAGAATTGATACACCAATTCCAAAGTTTGTTGAACCTAAAATAAAACCAAAGCCAAAATTAACTAAACAACAAAAAGATGTAATAAAGAATTTTAATCTTAAAGATATCAACGATAAAATAAAGTTTGATTTGGATTCTATGCAAGATGAAATTAGAAAAAATATTAAAAAGAGTTTTGAGGGGTTACCTAAAATCAAATTTAACTTACCATCATTTACACCTATGTTTGCTGGATTAGGTAGATTAAAACCACCAACCCCACCGAGAAAAAGAAGAGGTAATAGTATTTTATCACCAAAACCAAAGCGTAGACGAAGAGGTCGTAGAAGAATACCAACATTACCAAAGCCATCTACTAGGGTGTCTTTAAAACCAAAAAGAGTTAGAAGAATTAAAAAAAATAGAAGTGTATTGAAAACAATATCAATACCAAAAGGAAGAACACCATTAAGAAGAAGAGGTGGAGGTATTGCAGTAAGAAGACCAGGTGGATTTGGTTCTGGAAGAATACAAAATCAGTTTACACCAGGTAATACATTTACAGGTTATAGTAGAGGCGGATATTAATTATGGCACATAGAAGAAAAAGAAGAGGAAAATTTGGGAGACCAACTAATACTAGACCACCTTCTAGAAGTAGAAGAGGTAGAAGTAGTACTGGTAAGAAAAAGACTAGTGCAGCAATTCGTAGTAGATTAAATACTATAAGAACGAAAACGGCACCTGTTACACCTACCGCTTCACCTTTTGCTGTTAAAAAAAGAGCATTTACTAGAAGAAGAACTAGGGTTGTGAGACCAGCTCCGCCAAAACCAACACCAAGAAGAGCACCATCACCACCACCACCAAAACCAAGAGTAGTGAGGAGAATTACACCTCCACCACCAAAAGTAATCAAATCAAGACCTGCTCCATTTAGACCGAGTATTCCTAATAATATACCTTTAAGACCGAAAGGTATTGTTGGGAGAAGGGATAGGGGATTTAGTGATGTTATCAAATCGATACCACCACCAAGACCAACGCCAAGAGTATCAGCACCTGTATCAATTCCAAGAGCAGTAACAGATGCTGCAGAATACTTAGCTGCAATGCGAGAGCGTGGAGCAAGAATGGGTGCACAAATTGAACTTCAACCTGTAAATCTTAATCAGCGTAGAGGTACATTACAATCTGGCCCAAGAAGAGCTGGTGAACGAGGTGGCGGTTTTGTAAGAGATGATTCATTTAATCGAAGAGATAGAGATTTAGTATTAGCAGGTAATGCTGATAGAGATGGAGTTTTAGGAGGAGGAAATATACCAGGTGGACCCGCTCCGAGAGTAGATTTGCCTAAACCAATACCAACACCACCAATAAAACCAGCAATAGGTAGGAACTTAACTGTAAGTGTAACTTCAAGTCCAAGTAATGCTGAAGTATTGGTAAATGGTTCTCCAGCTGGAGTAAAATTAACTCCGACTATATTATCATATACAGATAAGCAACTTATTGGAACTACAAAGACAGTAACTGTAAGAAAGACAGGATATGGTAGTAATGAATCATATAGTATTAGTGGTAGAGTAAAAGAAGAAGTAAAAATAATTGAAGAAAAAGTTTTAGATTTCGATGAACCTGATTTCATTGAACCAAGCTTTATAACAGCTGGTCTAAGACCTCTTCGACAAGGTAGATTTACTGGTGGACCGCGTGAAGGTGATATAGATGGAATAAGGTCATTTTCTCCAACATTTGAAGAGGAGATGCGTAGGCCAAAAGTTATAACTAGAAAAAAAGAAATAAGAACACAAGTATTTCTTTTCAATGTAGTTCATAGAGTTGATGGTAAAATTGTAGGTTCAAAATCTGACTTATCTATTTCTAATTTATTTCAAACAATACACTTTGATTTAAAGAAAGCAAAAGTAGATGATATTATAGTTGATGATATAGTAGATGATGATGATACTACAGTCGATGATGGACCACCAGCTAAAAAAGTTCCTGAACTATTAGTATTAACACCTGATGGTGATAATCCAGACGGTACAGAACTTACTCAACATTACTCTGCTGTCATAAATGGAAGAGATGTAAGAAGAATTAATAGTAACACATTTAAGGGAAAAGCAGGTGAACCATTTTCTGTTACCCTAAGAGCTACTGATGTATCTAACTATAAGATTAAATTTTTCAATATTTTAAAAGGAAGTATTGTAGATGAAAATGCTAAAGGATTTGAAAAAGTTCCTGCACAAGAACTAAGTATAAATGTTGATGGGCCAGTTACAGTCTTAATTTTTCTTGAAAAGGTAAGACCAATATTAGTACCATCAGTAACAATTAGTCCAACAACTTTTAGATATAACATAGCTGAACCAATCAGTTTATCATTAGGATATGATTCTGAAAATTGTGATTCTGTTGAACTTAAACTCAATAAAACTACTCTAAAACAAACAGATGAAGATGGAGTATTTTTGATTAGTAATAAAATGTTCAACGCAGGTGTAGGTCAATATATTGGATATGTTTGTCCATTCAATAAATCATATGGACAAGGTACACCACAAAAATTTATTATTAATGTTGTAAATGAAGTAGCAGTAAAAACTCCTGATATTGTAAACATATCATATCCTGAAAGATTAAAAGGAGCAGATTTTAAAGGATACGATGTTGATTTTTCTGTATCATATCAATCCGTTAATACAAACTTCGTTAATATTTTTATAGGTGATAAATCAAAACCATATGGTAAGTTTTCTCCAACACAATCAGTAGATTTTAATGTACAAAGAATTATAAAATTATTAGGTACAAAAATAAAGGAAGATGATGATGAGTTTAAATTTACAATATTATTACAACCACATAACACATCAACTTCAAAAGAAGTTGTTGGTAAATTAGAATCAATACAAATAACATTTGTAAAATCTGATATAGATTTACCAAGAGAAGATATAGTAAACCAATTATGTGATGCTTTTGATTTGAATTTAAATTTATTTGATGATGAAACATCAAAATATTTAACACACTTAGCTCACTTTGGTGAAGGAAAAAACAAACTGATTGCTAATTGGGAAAAGGATGATGTAACTTTTAGAAACTTTAAATATGATGAATTAAGAGATAAATTTTTACCAGAATATGTAGATGGAGGATTTAATGCATTAGTACTTAAAATGTATGAACCATTAGGTAAAGAAATCCAACCTAACCAAGAATTATTTATTTCTAAAATTATTACACAACCAATAATCGATGAGATTTCTATTGTAGATGATTCAGAAGAATATTGTGTACCACTCAAAGGACCAAACTTTGGTGTAAACGATTGTGGTTCACCAGCTGATACTGGATTTGAAATTATAGATGAGTTGGTAGCAAGTGGTTCGCAATCATCTGCAAAACTTATTGATACTTTTGTATCATCATCGGGTGTAGATACTAAAAAACTTAATATAGAATATGTTTCCTCATCTTTTGATTTTATAGAAACAGAATACGGATATTCGGTAGATGGTACAGTAAGTGAAGCTTATAGATTTGATAACTTTGTACACTTCGGTTCAGCAGAAGAAAGAGCAAGAAATTATTTTTACAAAGTATCATTATTAGAAACATATAAAAATGGTATTGCTACGATAGAAAGTAGTAGTGGAGATGCTACAACATCATTATCATTACTAAGAGAAAAGGAATCATTACAAAAGAAAATTAATGATGTTAAAGCTAACTTTGATGGATTTGAACATTTCTTAACAGATTCAACTTCATCATTAGCATTTCCAAAAGAATCAGATGGTGTATCCCTTCAATCAACTGGTAGTGGTGATTCGGTAGCTTGGTACAATACCTTATTAGTTTCTTCATCAGCATATGATAAAGATAATGTAGACTACTTAGCAAATAACATTCCACAATATATTCAGAATGATGATGAACAGACTGATTTCATTTTGTTCTTAGATATGATTGGGCATCACTTTGATATCCTTTGGACTTATGTAACAGCACTAAAGAAAAATATTAAAGTAGAAGAAAAACAAAGAATTGGTCTTAGTGATGATATGTTAAAACATATCCTTAAAAACTATAGTTGGATTCCACATTCTTCTCAATCTACCAAAAGATTATGGGAATATGTTTTAGGATTTAGAGATTCCAAAAAAACTTCTAAACTTGTAAAAAGTGGTAAAGAATATGAAAATACAATATGGAGAAGAATCTTAAATAATTTACCATACTTATTAAAACACAAAGGTACTCGTAGAGGATTAAGTGCAGTCCTATCTACATATGGTATTCCATCATCACTTCTTACAATTATGGAGTTTGGTGGACCAAGACAACAAGAAACACAAACAACCACATTTACATTTGATGATAGAACATCAGCGGTACAAATGCCAAATGATACTGATAACTCAAAAATATTAGTAGATTGGAAATTAGAAAATGGAGTATCATCATCACATGCGGTTGAGGTTAGATTTAGAACATCTAATCAACATACACAATCACTTATAACCAATGAACCATATTGGAATGTTAAATTAGAACATCAATTTGGAAACATTGGTAGATTAAACTTCTCATCTTCATTTGGTGAAGTAGTTACTACATCTGGTTCTTTATTTAATGATGAGTTTACACAATTTGTTATAAATGTTAATCACCATTCGGCATCTGAAAATGGTACATCAGAATCCATTGAGTTAGTTGCTATGCAAGATTTTCAAAGTAGAATCAGAATGCAATTTAGTTCATCTACCGATTTTACATCTTCAATCAACGAATTCTTTAGTGGTTCACAATTATCTGTTGGAGATGGATTTACAGGTTCATTAGATGAATTTAGAATTTGGAGTTCATCACTTTCAAGTTCAGTAATTGCAGACCACACACTATTTCCTGAAAAAATTAATGGTAATCATATATCATCATCTACAGAAGATTTAATGTTGAGACTGGATTTTGAAAAACCTAAAAATTTAGATTCAAATCCATCTATTCCAAATGTGGCACCTGATACAGGTTCAAATGGATTAATAAGATACTCTACATCAGCTACTGGTAGTGGTTTTAGTGATAACTCAACTTATCCATTCCACTATGATGTTTATGATAGACAGGTTACCGCTAAAGTACCATCTATGGGATTTGGGCCAGCAGATAAATTTAGATTTGAATCAGCTTCATTAGTACAGAACTTATCATATAGACAAAGAGCTACAAAGAAAGCATTTGATACGGCACCATTAGATTCTAATCAATTAGGTATATTCCTATCACCTACCAAAGAACTAAATTTGGATATTATAAAATCACTACCTGATTTTAGTATAGATGATTACATAGGACATGCTGGTGACCAATACAAAGATGATTATCCTGATTTGTTGAATTTACGAAAGTATGTATTTGGAAGATATAACCTCAACATATATGAGTATATTAATATCATAAAATATATAGATAAATCTTTGTTTGAAACAATCAAACAAATGATACCTGCAAGGGTTAAGGTAATGGATGGTTTATTGATTGAACCTCACTTCTTAGAAAGGAATAAAGAACGAAGAAGAGAACCTGTTGCGGAGTTAATGGAATCAAAAGAAGGTAAAGAGGATGTATCAAGAGGTTCAGTAATAGCTCTATCATCATCTGTTGAGCATAAAGAGGTAAAATTAGATTTATCTGATGTTGTAGAGTTTATAGAAACTATTCCTTCATATGAAGCAGAAATAAGTGAAAGTAAGATAGATGAAGTAAATGCAAACTTTAATAACTTTATTGGAAATATAACTGATACAGAAATAAATGCAATATCAAGTAGTAGATTAGATTACGAATCAATAATTAGTGATGGTGCAGCTTCTCAATCTCTGATATCTGAATTAGAGTTTAGTAATAGTGATATTATAGGAATAGACCCAGATGGTATTACAAATGCAGGGTTTGGTATTGGACCAGCAACAAATGGTTTTATTGTTAGAACTACAAGAGATAATTTTAATAATTACAAAAAAGAAAAACTAAGAGTTTGGGTTGTTAAAAAAGAAAA
>CEUT01002655.1_pt1 | contig 16812 bp, 27 predicted proteins | sample 531401 | NCBI WGS metagenome assembly CEUT01 (sample SAMEA2622821, study PRJEB7988) | marine metagenome | biome: marine biome (ENVO:00000447); feature: surface water layer (ENVO:00002042); material: "saline water (ENVO:00002010), including plankton (ENVO:xxxxxxxx)" | depth 5 m | reverse complement strand
GGAACACCAGGCGAACTGAAAGATTCTATTCTAGTCCAATGAACTTCGGGAGTAATCTCCTTCAGTTTTTTCCAAAATTTAGTTTCTGGTTTTGCTGTCATATGGTACACCATCTTCGTTTGCAATGATGCTTTTTGAGAGTATCTTGCCAAAAACATTAAACCAAAAATGCTTAAACGCAGTTGACTTGGCTGCGTGCATAGCTTTCAATGCTCTTTGTTGACGCTCAATACTCAATGTTATTTTGTCATCCATAACATATCTCCTTTCTTAATACTCATTCCAATACAATAAGGTATCATCGGAACTAAACTGTTGCCTAATGATTTAAGTCTGTCCACCCTTTTGGGTACCCCATGAGCCACTCTACCCACGTTGGGTTCAGACTGCCACCACTGTGTCCAGCTAACCTGCCCTTCTTCTTGACTTTCTCGTAATTCACATTCGGACCTGCGTCTCGCCAATCCCTCGCTGTCGGTGTCGGGAACCTCTGTTGTTTCCCCTCCACCAACTCTTTCAATCCCCGACCATAACCCACGGTTGTCCTCCCTGGCTCCTTTGCTCTTGGTGTTGGCCACATCAGATTCGGATGTCTGACTTGGTCGTTCAAACTGATAGGTAGGTTCTTTTCCAATTTCATTTTCATCCTGGTTTCCGAACAGGGTCCTCTCATGCTGTGTGCATCTGGAGTGCGCCAATATCCAGACCCTTTCTCTTTGGTGGTTTGCACCGATGCTCGAAGCTGAAATACTAAACGCCCTTGTGGCGTAACCTTCACTCTCCAAGTTCTCAAGTACGGTGTCCAAACCGAGTTTAATGTGTCCACTAACATTTTCTCCAATAACCCAAGTCGGCCTGAGTTCTTTGACAAGTCTAAACATCTCTGGCCAGACGTGTCTCGGATCTTGCTCGCCTTTTTGGCGTCCAGCGATGCTGAACGGCTGACACGGATATCCTCCTGTGATGATGTCGACTTCAGTATGTCCATTTGCTGATAATCTTTCACTATTTAACTCCTTTACATCGTCATAAATTGTAACCCACGGCCAATGCTTACGTAAAACTTTTTGACAGTATTGATCGTAATCACAAAACGCTACAGTTTCAAATGCACCTGTAGCTTCTAAACCTAAACTAAATCCGCCTATACCTGAAAACAAATCTAAGTGTTTATACTTCTTCATTATTTTCTTCTGGTATAAATATCGGACTTTTACCACCTTTTGCTGCTAAATCTTTATCTATGTAATCAAGCTTGTTATCATTTCGCACACTATGTCCTTGATATATACTATCCATTAACTGATTTGGTGTTAACATCTCATGTGTGCGATCTGAAAAAATAATTACATACACATGTGTTTCACTTGTCTTAGTCAAGACTTTCCATCTTTTAAATCTATGTATTGCCTTACCAAAAGATTTAGATATGTATTCTTCCATTTTATGTTTACCTAACAATCTTTCTTCTTGACCTTTCAATGTTATTTTCCAAATAGGTTGTTCATACATACCAGTTCCAGGATTAACTGCGCCTTCATCTAGCTGTTCTAATGCTACTATTATTTTAGACATCTTTTAATTTTCTCTTTCCTCCTTTCTTTGCTTCTTGTTCTAATGTGTATTTGATTTTTGGTAAAAAGATTTTTACCAAAGGATTTTTGAGATTGTTTCTACCAAACAAAGACATATCTAGCACGTTGCACATAATATCAAACTCTGTTTTATCAAGATCAATCCTTACAAATGTTTTTTTATAAGTTCTCGTCATTCTAGATTCTCCTTATTCTTTATAAGTTATCCCATAAAGTTATAAATTGCAAGGCTAATCTTCTGGTGTAATGTCAATAACGTCTGTATTTATGCTAAATTGTTTTTCAATTTCTTTAAGTTTTTCTTCTACTTCAGCCTTAGATAGCTGATCTATTGAGCCTGTGAGTATTTCTTTTCTATCTATATATAATCCTGCTGCCTGACCTCTTGACTTCTCAGCGGCTACAGCGGCAGCCCAATTGCCTGCTTCTTCTGCACCACGAGATAAATCGTCCAATCTGCGAATATGTCTACCGTAAGTTACTTTGTATTTTTGTTCCCATTCTCTACGTAATCTTTCTATTTCACTAACAACTAACGGAAACATTTTAGGATTTGTCAGATTAGCTGCTGCTTGTTGTGCTGACTTTTCAGAAAAACCAGCTTCAATTGCACACTCTTTTGCAGACATCCTATCGCCTTTGGTAACTAGTAACACTGCAAACTTATGTTGTTTTGTTGTTAACTTTCTTACATTGCCCATATCAAAATCATATATAGTTGTTTTATATATACATTATTATTATTATTTATCACCATTTATTTTGCAAGGCATGTATAGTAAAAGTTACTGAGTAACCTATAAGTTACCTATAAGTTACCTACAAAAGATAGTAGAATCAATAACTTATTATAAAAGTAACCTAGGTAACCTCATATTAAGAAAAAAATTGTAAAAGATAAAATAAAATATATTCTAGACAACTATATGCCTATTTCACGATCACAAATACCAAAGCAATTGACTGGTGGTAAAAAGAAAAAGTTGAAACGCCAGGCAGCAATTGCCATAAATATGAAAAAACGTGGTAAAAAACCGAAAGGAAAATAATCATGCCTTATCACTATGATGAAAAAGATAAAGAAAAAAAGAAAAAGAAGAAAAAAAAGAAAAAGAAAAAGAAAAAAGATAAGAAGAAAAAATAGTGAAACCCCCAAAAAGACCTGATGTTATTGAAATAGGTCCTTTTAAAGTTCATTTAAAGCTTGTCAGTCACGATTTAGCCTACGAAGTAGGTGAACAGCAAGGCTCTTTTCATTCTAAACCACCACTTACAATAATTCTTGATGAGAACATCATGTTATTAGAGAATGAAAACACCTTTAATTTGTTGGTTCATGAACTATTTCATTGTTGTTACTATCAATATAATTTAGAGAAAGCCAATGATGAGGAGAATGTTGTAAACGCCTATGCTAACTTTGTCACAGAGCTATTTACCAGGAGTAATGTTAAAGATTATCTCATGTATTTAACAAGAGATAAATTAAATTGATTGTAAAATATTTTTTAGTAGGAGTGTTTTGTATAACACAGCCATACGATGATTGCATTCGTGTAGCAGGAGAGAGATATTTTGATACTAAAGAATCTTGTGAACTAGCTGCACAAAAATTTGGTGACATAATGATAGCACAAAATCCTACAAATACTGTAGCTATACAATGTGTAGACGCATATCCTGTTATTTTGAATCAGGATGTGTAGATATAAGTTTATCTAAATACCATTTTGCTTTTTTTAAATCTTCTAATCCGTTTTTGAATTTTTGCCTAACGACATACTTAATCACATTTCCACTGAAATAATCTAATTTAAACTCTGAAATAAAATCTGACACTTGAATACGTGCACCGACATAATATGGCGGATTAATTTTATCTAAAATCTTGGACTCTTTATTTTTCTCCACCATTCTTCTTCTTTTCCTTGTTCACCGCACTTACATCTTTTTTCATGTAGCTCACCATTAATTTTACGTAAAAAATCATTTATTTCTATTTGATCTTTGACCTGGTCCGTGAGCCGTGCAACTTGCTCTTTTAATGATTTAACTTCGTCTTTTATTATTTCTATTTCTTGTAACATTGTATCAACCTATCTCTATGAACTTTAGCCTGGCGATCACCGATCACCCACACCATATAACCAATAAATAATAATATTATAGTATTTAATATTAACAATCCTAAAATCATTTGCGCCTCCTATTTTTATATCTACTAGATCTACGCCTTCTTTTTTTAGATCCTATTTTTCGTCTACCTTTATGAAACCCCGCTCTTCCTGTGTGAGCCATTACTTATCAATACCCTTGCCAACATCTTGTCCGAGAACCTTAGATCTTAAATGTATATTAAATGCCATAGATCTACGCTCACCCTCACTACGAAACGGATAAACCTGGTGCGATAACCAACTAGGAAATATATACAGATCACCTATCTGTGGTTTAGCCATGTGTGAATGCTTACTAAAAGTATTTGGTACACTACCTAAAAATTCTAAACAACCAACACTAGGATAATGATCCTCTCTTCTAAACTCTTCTTCGTAACCTGGCGGTACTTTTAAAAAGAATACACCTGATAGCTGCGAGTCGTGTATGTGTACAGGATTAAAATCACCTGCGTACTGACTTACAACCCATGAAGTATAAGTCATATTAGTATTTTCTGGATTAAATTGATTACCAACAGTTTTTAGTATATACTCCGTCACTAATTTATTTATTACTAACTCCAGTGACTTAACTTCACCTAAAGACAATGCTATTTCTTTTTTTACGTTACCAGCTAAATTAGAGCTATAATCTAACTGCTCTGATCTTTTATCATCGTTTAATATATCGTCAGCTTTCTTATTTACTTCATCAACTATATTTTGTGGCACAGAACTCTTCATAATCCGTGGTCCGAAAGGCGTGAACATATCATAACTAATTTGTTTCTCTTGCATTTATACTCCTTGAAGGTGAGGGCAAAGGATAAAAAAATAAAAAACTTTGCCCTCGGTCATGTTCAGAAAGGTGCTAGTCTCTCCTAGCCGTCACACCACTTCCTATCTTTATCAGGTAAGGATCAAGTATTACATTCAATGAACTGCGAAGATAAATAGAGTAGTAATACTTGCGTTTCATTCTAGGTGTCAGATGAACCCCCTTCGCTGTGGGGATTAGGTCTAAGGACTATTTCTTTTACAACAACGTCCTTAATCTCGAATTCGGCAAACGGAGGGATTGGCTTATAGTTTGGAGACCCAGGAGGAAATGCTAGTAAGTCATCCCAATCTCTCTCGTCTACCCTTTTTTGCACTCTCTCTACGGCCTCCTGTAAAGTGTCATGCAAAACTTTGTAATGTATTGTCTCTGTTCTTTGAACAGCTACATCATAATATTTTGGAAAATTGTTATCCGTAATAAAATCAGTGTCATTTTTTTTGGCTTTTAAGAAGGATATAGCCTGTTGTAAACTTTCGTCTGCATGATCCTTCTCTGCATATTTAATTAAAATTGATATTGCTTCTTCATTTGTCATTCTATGTTCTCCTATATAAATACATCCACACCATATGCACGAGCTACCATGATGCTCTGGGCAATAACAAAGTGGACATAAATCATTCAATGTTTCTCTTCTTACACTCTTGCATCGTCAAAAACTCTATGACTTTACCTACAGATCTAAAGTCATTAGCTCCTAATTTCTTTAACAGTTGCCAAACATCTAATTTAACTGCAACTGATTTATATTTTAAAGCATTCATTATCTTTCTCCTAAAAAAGTATGGTAAATACAGCTATAGCAATTAAAATTTGCTTCCAAAATATAGCTAGAAATACTAGCACTATAAATATATTTAACCAATGTATGCCCATAATTTAAACAATTATATGGGATTTGTCAATGAATTGTATCATTTTTTGGATCCTCTTCTTCATATTCTATAGTAAATTCAATGTGAAATGTGCTTCCACAATTAGGACATGAATATACCTTTTTGCCATCTTCTTTTTCTTGTTCATCTACTGGTATCACAATATCTTTACAATTGTAACACTCAGCAGTTACGTGCTTTTTAGTGTCCCCCATGACTCTCCTATCTTTGGATCTACCTTACTTGGCACCTCTAAATCAATACAATTTTCCATAATCTCTTTAATTTGTTTGACTTGATCCATATCTTCACACGAACAATTTAGCTCATCATGCACCTGTATGTGTGGTGTAATACCCGCTTTGTATACTTCAATCATAGCCTTTTTTGTTTGATCAGCCGCACTACCTTGTATAAGTTTGTTTAGTGCCTTGTATGTAAATGCTCTTTTAAGATTGCTACCATATTTTCTTAAGGCTTCATCACGTGGTAATGGTTTATGCACACCCCATTTAGTTGGTTCATACAAATCAAAATGACAAATACGTCCGAGTATAGTTCTGACCTGACCATTATCATTAGCTGACTTACTTGCTAAACTCATTAACTGTTTAACAAATGGCACACGAGCGTGATATTTTTCAAATAATTCTTTTGTATCATCTTCGCCTAGTCCTAACTCACTTCCTAATTTTTTCTGACCCATACCATAAAACAATCCTAAGTTCATAGTTTTAGCTGTCTTACGGTCAATACCTGCCATTTCAGCAGCTATCTGATGAAAGTCTGTGTCTGTTTTATCTTGATAAGAATGTACAAACTCATCTGCACCTGACAATCCACCATGTGTTAAAGCAGCAAAATGTACAACTAATCTAGGCTCTTGTTGTGAATAATCAAAACTACCCCACATATGATTACCTTCTGGTATAAATAATGACCTGATCATTGGTCCAATGTTCTCGTTCCGTGCTGGTATCTGCTGTAAATTAGGATTCGACATGCTTAATCTACCTGTAATTGTACCGCCTTGATCTGACTTTAATTGATTAATCTCACCATGTATACGACCATTCTGTTCGTGTTTTAATAATGAGTCTATAAAGGTAGATCTAGCCTTAAACAATTCCCTTGATTCTACTATCTTTTTTGACAAAGGATCTTGTAATGTTGCTAAAAAATTTTTATCAAAGGATGGCAAACCTGTAGGTGTTTTGTTATAAGGTATCTTTTTCTTGTCAAATGCTTTTGCTACAGACAGTGGTGCAAACACTTCTACTTCAAATCCTACATCTTTTTTAATTTCTAATAATAATTTTTTTTCTTTTGCAATTATTTGTTTTTTTAATTTATCTGCCTTATCTAAATCTACTCTTACACCTTTCCATTTCATCTCGACCAAGACAGGTAAAAGTTCTGACTCTAAATAAAATATGTGGTGCAACTCTTGTCTATTCATTTCTACTTTCAATGCTTGCCATAATCTTAGTGTAAGATCTGCGTCCTGCTCTGCGTAGGGTCCGACATACTGATAAGGTAGTTTATACATTTCTGCCTTAGCATCGATCTGCCAAGCTTGTGCTGCTTCATATAATAAACTTTCATCTTTCTTTTCTTGAATGTAATCTTTAGCAACAGCGTTTAAGTTGTATTGACCTGGCATTCTGTTCTCATCAATCAATGCTGCAGCTATCATCGTATCAATTATCCTACCCTTAACATTGATACCCCATCTCTTTAGCCACCCTATATCATAACTAGCATTGTGAAATATTTTATCGACATCATTTTCAAAATATTTTTTTAAATGTTTCTTAAGTATTTCTTCTTCAAAGTTACCACCACCCTCGTGTCTTATTGGATAATAACCTTTGAACCCATCTACAGCCACAGCAATACCAACAACGTGACCTTTACCTGTAGCCCAGCCTGGTCCAGTGTCCTTGATTCCTGGGTCGTAAGTTTCTAAATCTATAGCTATCTCTTTGGCCTGTGATAAATCAGGCAAAGTTTGTGGTGGATTCCATTCTTTTGGTGGTTCAAACAGTGGTCTCTGGGTCGACATACTCTATCTCAATATTCATTTCTTGTTGTTTTTTTGTTTGCATTCTATTTATTCTTTGACCTGTTTGTTTGCCACTTTTACGAATTGATACAGTTTTTGCGTCTATAAGTTTACAGTTTCCCTTCTTATCTACAACTACTAAATCAAAAGGACTATGAGGACACATAGCCATGGCTACATAATATCCTTTTCTAATATATTTAGCAGCTATAGTTAACTCACCCATAACGCCTTTTGCACTTTTAGATCTATTCATGAAACATCTCTGCAAACTCTCTATCGGTATCTGATCTGACTAAATGTAAATTTTTCTTAGCTCTTGTTATACCAACATAAAATACTCTTCTTTCATTATCAGGATCTTTATAATAAGCCTCATCAGCTTTTCTTGGTAAGTCAGATAACAAAGCTACATTGTCAGCTTCACCACCTTTGGCACCATGTATCGTTGACAAATTTATCCGTGGTTCCTGATTCAATTTTTCATTTCTACGCAACAAAGACACTATATAAGTAACCTCATGTGTTGGCATACGATCTAAAGCATGATGCCATATTCTATGTGCAGGAACTAACAAACCATGATACACACACAAATCTTCATAAGTAAAAAACGCCTCTGGATCTGCATGAATCAAACCTTTATGTCCATACTCAACACCTCGTCTTACTGTCATGTAATGATACATGGTCTTTGCTTCATCATACGATATAGCTTTTTTATGTTTAGCTAAATTAGTCCAAGCCAATATAGCTGTTAGTCTTTTTTTACTTACTGAGGGTTGACCATGTACAGAAAAATAAAAACCTTTAGTTTTCATTTCGTCTGCTATTTGATCTAAAGTATAATTATCTCTTGCCAAGACTAACCATTCACCTTTATCTCTTTGTATCTGTTGGTAAACAGAATTACGATTTACATGATGATTTACAGTGCCCCGATTTGTGCCCTCTGCATCTGCAATTATACCGTATTTAGTTACTCTAGTTTTAGGCATCCATACTTTAGGTATTCTATTATCTACTTTATTAATTAAATTAACAGCTACTTTATGTATAGCTTCAGGTACCCTATGTGATTTATCAAGTATATATCTTTCACCCTGCAAGTTAATTAAATCACTGGGATTAGCACCAGCCCACTTAAATATAGATTGATCATCATCACCAGCAATATATATCTCTTTAGACTTATTCATAATTTTTTTTACCATCTCCCACTGTATAGGTAACAAATCCTGTGCCTCATCTATAATTAAAACATCAAGACCGGGTACAATATCATCACGATTAGATTTACTAAACTCTATGATCATATCAGTAAAGTCATATAGTTTTCTTGTCTTTTTATATTCTGTAATACCATCGGATATATATTTAATTTTCATCCACCCACCTTCCATATGTGGCATCTCTTGATATTGTTGTTTTAAAGTTATGTTTCTAACTCTTGCCATGTCTATAACTTTAGCAAAAATATCGTCTTGCATTTGAAAACCATTGTTATCCATCTTACGATTAGTATTAGATAGTTTTATACCTAGTAATTCTGATAATTCTTTGTAATGATTATCTTTCATAACATCATCTTTACTTAAACCTAATTGTTTAAATGCTAAACTATGTAAGGTTCTAAAATAATTAAAATCTTTTTTATCAAGATTAGTAAACTTTTTTATGGCCCTGGTCCGTGCCTCATTAGCAGCTTTTACTGTGTACGCAAAGTATCCTATACGACTAGGTTTAATACCTTCCTCTAATTTTTTTTCTACTTTACGTAACAAATATTCTGTTTTACCTGTGCCTGGCGGTCCTAAAATAATTTTAGTAGACATTAGAATGGCACCTGCGGTTCTAAATTTGGTATTGGTAAGTCTGATTTATCACCCTCTTCTGGTCTAGGTATGTACCACAAATGATAAACTTTACCTCTAATTTTTTTCTTAGTTGAGTCTCCGTTTAGTTCTCTTATTCTTGCACACATTTGTGTTGAGCTAAAATTACTAAATCTTTTTTTCGTTAAGTAATTTTCTAATGATGACAATCTGAAATAAGTTACCTGTTCATCCTCTGGTGACCATGCTTTATCAATTAGTATCTCGTCTATCGTCATAGCCTCACCTTGATCATTTAAAAAAGATTCTAAATAATTATCAAATCTACCTACCTTAGTAACTTCCTCTGGCATTTCTATTACCTCTACTAGCGCCAACAAAGATTGTATTCTAGCATCCCAATCCTTTGCAGTCATTTTGTTTGGTAAAATATTTAGTGTGTTCATACATGCTTTTCTGAATTTACTTTGATCAAAGAACTCGTCTGTATTAATACACAGTCTTCTGCCATCTACATTTAAAAACCATACTGACTCGTCAGATTCATACTTGGTCAAATCTGTAACATCGTGATCATAATCTTGACCTATACCAAACTTGCGAGTCCTACATAACTGTGAGTTACATACAGAACACATGGGCTGATCTTTACATTTATACTGATATTCTTTTTTTTCGTGTTGATTTACTGTCTTTAAAACCTGTTTAGATAATAGTATCGGATCCATAAATGTGTGATTAAACTCATCTATTTTGTCTTGCCATTGATCTGGCCATTTTTTCTTAGCGTAGACTGCGTATTGATATAAAGTATTATCCCTTCCCCCCTCTGGTATTTTCTCATTCATTAAGTGTTCTAGACAGGGGGGACCGTCAAAAACATTTGTATTCTTTTGTGTGGTTGATAACTCTTTTAGTTCTTGTTCTGTTAGTGCGAGTTTATTGTGAAGTGCGAAGAACTCTGTTATACTATAGGGTTTGCCATTATTATCTATCGCATATCTGTTATTAGATTCTTTGTGTGCACCAAAGTAAGGTAAGTTTAAAAAATTACCTGTGTCGCCTCTATCAGCACGTATCTCAATTTGTTTAGGAAATATTTCACAATTAGCAAAACCTAAAAAAGCTGCAAAGTCTGCTAACTTATCTCTCATTATAGATGCACTAACAGATTCTTTTGCAAATAAAAATATATGTGCACCACCAGATTTTGACCTACATACCACTAATGGCAGAGACTTCTTATTAATTTTTTGTACTAATTCTTTTAAATTTAAAGGATACATATCTACATCAATACAACCCCAATAACATTTAGAGTCATCCATGATAGGTATGATACCTAGGCTAGGATCTTTACCATCAAGATGATCCTGCCACATTTGATCAGTAATCTGACCTTTTGTTATGTAAGCTTTACCGCCTTGCTTACCGTTTTCTTTTTGTTCACCAACACGATATTGACCATAGGCTCTGTCCAAGCCTCTAAAAATATTTTTAAATGTCGCAATATCGTACTCTAACATAACCTGACCTTGAATTTTTGTAGGGGCGAGGCGTGAAGATGCTCACCCCCACAATAGACTTAAAATGGATTTGGACTTCCAACAGTTTGATCTTGTTCTGGTTTAGCCGTAACTTCACCAGCAGCTATACTTTTATGAAACACTTTTGCTTCATTATATAGTTGCATATCTGTAACAGGACCAAGTAAGTCTATCTCCCAACCGAACCATTTACCTTTTTCATTGTCTTCTTTTTTAACTTTTAAAGAATACATGTGGCTAAATGAAGGAGGATTAAAAGGACCTTTCGATCCAGGTACTCTGATGTTTAACATCATAGAGTTCCATTTCCTACTTTTTTTAAGTTGGGTTGCTTTCAATGTGATCAAAGCAGGACTGCCAACGCCTGTCTTTTGATCATAGAGAATTACAAAGTGGTTTGCATTAGTTTCTACGTAATTACCGTTTTCAAGATAATCTCTATTATCTTCTTTATTCCTAGTTGTTTTTGATAAAATATCACTATTTGCATCATAAACATTAACTGGAGGTTGATTCTTACCTCTGACAGGTAGCCATTCAGCATATTGTCTTTGATAAGCACACGGCACTACTACTATTCCCTCCTTTCCGTCATAAGCTTGACCTGTGACAGTATTAAATATCTGTCCCATTTTTAGATTGTCATCTTTATCAAGCTCTTCAGATCCATTCATTAAGATCTTAAGTCTTGGTGTGGCTAAGTCTTCATTAGTGAGACCACCTAGACCAGCACCAGCATCAGACTCTAGGTCTGTCATAGCTAAGACTGCATCCACTTTTTTTTCCACAACCTCTTGCTGAGGTTTCTTTTGTGCGTTATCCGTCATTCGTTTCTCCTTATTCGTTGTTATTATTTTCGTTTCTGTACGAGTTTTGTTTTATTGGCTACGTACACACCAAATTCGTCTGGCAAAGACACACCTTTTTTGTGTTGCTCAGTTACGAATGCTTTCATGGTTTGATAGTGAACATCTTCTTTATCAGTGCTCACCATACCCAAATCTTGTATTGCAGCTTTAAGCTTTATTGCTTGTGCATCTTCACCCATAGCAAAAGCTACAGTGACATTACTTTTTACTAAATCACCATATCCGTTGTCCCTGAGCCATGCATAACAATACCCTCTATCTGCTACTTTAATTCCTGGTCTTACCTCTTCGGTAATTTTTACTTCAGTGCCATTATCAAGCGTAATGCTTGATAAACCTTTTTCTGCTAAAAATTGTGGTATCTCCTCTTCAGATAATTTTCTTACACCTTCTTTTTTTTCTTTAAGTGTATCCTCAAGTTCTACAACTTCTTGCTCTGCTATTTCAAGTCGCTTACATTTATCAGCTAGGGCTTTTAATGAGGAATCATCGACATCAGAAAAGACATCATCTTCAAAGTTTATTTTCGTCATTCTTATTTCTCCTTATATCTATCTCAATAGGATGATACTTCTCACGTTTTCTATCCCATTTAAGAACTTTATAATATCCCATATTTATATCAGATGCAACAGAACATGCAATACCAATTATTGAGGGATCACCAATTAATAATAAATAATCATCGTTAGAAAAATCCTTCAGTCCATCTTGCAACTGTTGCACGACAGAATCAGAACTTAATAATAATTGAAAACCTGGTGGTATGAGGGGAACTAATTTACCATACTCCTCAGCACTGAGGATATCTTTATATGGCATCTCTTGTATAACGTAAACTGTCATTCTATTTTCTTCTCCCATTATTATACACTTGATTTATTTTTTTGCAAGTATATAATTATGGGATACAAGGAGAATTTAGAATGTATGATTATAAGTATAAAACAGAACCCTTTCAACATCAAAAAACTGTATTAGAAAAATGCTGGGATAAAAAAACTTTTGCATTTTTTATGGAAATGGGTACAGGCAAGTCAAAAGTTTTGATAGATAACCTGGCCATATTACACGAAAAAAGAAAAATAAATGGTGCCTTGATTGTTGCACCAAAAGGTGTGTACAGAAACTGGATGATATCAGAGTTACCTAAACATCTACCTGATAGCATAGATCACTCTGTCATATGCTGGACACCAACACCAAATAAAAAACAAAAAGCTTTGTTAGATTCGTTGTCCGTGTTCTCTGAAAAATTAAAAATATTTTTGATAAATGTTGAAGCGTTAAGCACGACTAAAGGATATACTGCAGCTTTAGAGTTTTTGAAAAATCATGCAGTGCTCATGGCAGTTGACGAGTCCACCACAATTAAATCACCCGCAGCGACAAGAACCAAGAGTGCAATAAAACTAGGAGCATATGCTAAGTACAGAAGAATACTTACAGGATCACCAGTTACTAAATCACCTTTAGATTTGTATACGCAGTGTGCATTTTTATCTGAAGACTTGTTAGGATATACATCTTTCTGGGCTTTCAAAAGTCGTTACGCACTAATGGCACAAAGAAATGCAGCAGGTGGTGCACACACTTATCAGCATGTTATCAAGTACATTAGACTTGATGAGTTAAATGAAAAACTAGAAAAGTTTTCGTCACGAGTTTTAAAAGAAGATTGTCTTGACTTACCAGAAAAATTATACACAAAAAGATTTATTGAGTTGACTAAAGAACAACAAAAAGCATATCAAGAAATGAAACAGTTTGCCATAGCAGAATTAGAAGGTGATACTATGACTGCTTTTTCTGGTCTCACACAATTGATGAGACTACATCAAATAACTTGTGGTCACATGACTACAGACGAAGGTAAGTTAATAACTTTAAAAAACAATAGGATAAAAGAGTTACTTAACTTTTTAGATGAAACAGATGGTAAAGTAATCATTTGGGCAAATTATAGACATGACATAAAAACAATAACAAAAGAACTGGAGAATAAATATGGAACACAAACTGCGTGTAGCTTTTACGGTGATACGGCTGTGGACGATAGGGATCAGATTGTATCTAGGTTTCAAGATAAAGAGGATGATCTTAAATATCTCGTTGCTAACCCAAAGACTGGAGGGTACGGACTTACTCTTACTGCTAGTCACACTGTCGTGTACTACAGCAATAGTTACGATTTAGAAATACGTTTACAATCAGAGGACAGAACACACAGGATTGGTCAGAACAATAAAGTAACTTATGTAGACTTTATTGCAGAAAAAACTGTTGATGAAAACATTGTTAAATGTCTAAGATCTAAGATTGACATTGCGACAGAGGTGCTGGGTGAAGACTTGAAAAGCTGGCTAGTATAATATAACTTTTATACATGGCTTATCTTAATCATAATCTACCTCCTTTCAGTGCTTATATAAGAGACGAATATTTATATGACCACGAGAAAGGACACGGTCAATTTACTTTTGCTGACGTGCATACTGTAAATAGTCTTGAGCGCAGAGCACTTTTATTTGAGTGTTTATTACCCAACGGTGTAAATTGGACTAGAAGACCAATACATGCTTTTTGTTGGAAAAAAGATGCACCTAAACATCCTTTAAATATACATCAATATTGGGACTGTTTTTCACCTTATGTGGACGTACAAAGAAGAAACAGGTTAGCTAATTGTAGAGCAGAATTAGTAGACTACAAAGGCACAAAAAGAAAAGGCACTTACATGTTTACTATAGATTGGGCATGGGAAAACAAAGCTGGTATGTTAGATACTAACTTTAGTGAAGATCCTGAACATAAATGTGCACACATGTTTCGTATGGATGACGGTAATTTTTTTGCATATCCAAATAATAGAACTATTTGGTATGATGACGCTTTTATGGAAGAGAGATTAGTAAAGAACCCAGGATATAAGATTGATCAAAACTTTTACACAGTAGAAAACACTAGAGAAGAAGACACTAAGACTGATGACTCTTACATGACTCAGTTTGAACGCCCTTAGTGAAAATATTTTTTGATCATATTACTGGTAAATTAACACACTACGATTTACTTTATAGTTTACCATTAGCAGAGTTTGAAAAACATGAGTATGACTATGCATTTAACAATGGCTGGTTACCTCTTTCTTGGTACTATACAAAGATAAATCACATTACATGGATTAATGCCAGGTCCAGTAGACTGCAGCTTTCAAAGTTTACATTCTCTAAAAAACAAAAATATACATTAAATAAAAAAAATATAAGTGTTCATACTTACGATAAGTTACCTACATATTTAGTAGATGATATTGCAGAAATATATAAAAAATATATTCGTCAAAAAAATTACTATGAAATAAATAATGAGAAAGAGAGTGAAGAGTTTATGCGTGATGATCCGATTGATTGGAAGTATTTTATTTATTTTTACAAAGATAAACCTATCGCTTTTACTGAAGCCATGATGATTGACAATCATTTTATGACAGGACAATTTGCATGGGATTATGAAAATCCTAAATTAGGCATGGGCACCTACGCTACCTTACACGAGATAAAATATTGTATGGACTGGAATTACCAGTATTATTATTTTTCTTACAGTTATGAAAATAGCAGTGCATATAAATCAAAGTATGATGGTTTTGAGTTTTGGACAGGTAGAGAATGGTGTAAAGACAAAAATGTCTATAATCAACTATGTAAAAATGATAGTAATATAAAAAATTTAGCTGATCTTAATGATAATCAACAAAAGTATTTTGATTTAGTTTTTGGCGCTCATGTTTGACAAAGGATTATTTAAAGCCTTATTTATTTTTAGGTCAAGACTTTCCTCTAATAATTTCATCTCATCTAGTAGTTCTCTAGCATCTTCCTTTTGTCTATCCTCAACATCATTTACAATTTCTGTAATGTGTCTGATGTCACCATTCATTTGACGTAAATCAGCTTTCATATCAGAACGCATATCTCTAGCGACATCTGATATTATAGTTATTTCCTGAAGTATCATATCAATCTCAGACTTCAATACAGCCATACCTTCATCATATTGAGATAAGTCTGGCTCGGTGTACAGAGTTATCTTTTCCTTCATATCAAGATAATCCTGATAAAAAGTAAAGCCAGTCCACGCAGCACCACCTAGAGCACCTAATAGAGTGAAGATGGCAAACACCTTCCCCCCGGTAACCTTCATACCGCTATACTCAATACTGGGCATTTATCATCTCCTGAATTGTATCTTCTTGTGCCATGTTAAATAACATACCATACTGATCATCTATTGTCTTGTTTAAATATTGATCTACATTTTTATCTTGTATGACAGATTGACTGTCAAAAAATGTTTTTGTATTACCTAAAATTTGCATAACTATTAATGTTTTGGTTTGTGCAGCGTCATCATATCTAGCCTTATCGTCAATTTTCTTTACAATTTTTGTAGCAGCTTTTTCTTTCTTTGATACTTTAGGCTCAGATGGTTTCTCTTCTTCTGTTGTTTCTTCTGGATCTTCTTCTTTTTGTGGTGTTTGTGGTTGCTCTGGTTCTGATTCCTGTGGTTCTTCTTGAGATTCTTCGATAATCTCTTCTTCAGGTTCAGCCTCTACAACTACAATCTCCTCCATTTCCATTTCAATCTCTAACTCGATCTCCGTTTCTATTTCAACAACTTCTATCTCAGGCTCTGGTAAATTTATTTCTATCTCAGCTATTTCTAATTCTACGCTAGCCATAGTAATTTCCTCTACAGGAGCTTCTATAGGTGCAAACTCTATCTCACCATCATTCATACTTACATCATTAAATTCAAACACCTCTTCTACAAAATCTAATTCAACAGAATCAAAAAGATTTAAATAGTATATTTCTTCTATTGTTGTGATTTGTTGTGTTATAATTGTGTTAATTACATTATAAAACACATTAACAGTCACATCATCAAACAAGGGACCTATTGCAAGATTGATGTCTCGTCCACCTACCTCAACAGTTATTCTATTTAAAACACCACTGAA
>CEUT01031773.1_pt1 | contig 16836 bp, 17 predicted proteins | sample 531401 | NCBI WGS metagenome assembly CEUT01 (sample SAMEA2622821, study PRJEB7988) | marine metagenome | biome: marine biome (ENVO:00000447); feature: surface water layer (ENVO:00002042); material: "saline water (ENVO:00002010), including plankton (ENVO:xxxxxxxx)" | depth 5 m | reverse complement strand
TCCTCTCTTAAAAATCTTTCTTGGTTTTCTAGAAGTTGTGCGGTAACTGCTCTTCTGTGGTTGTCTTGGATTTTTTCTAATCCTTCAGCCTCTAAGAGTGGTTGCCACTTCTTCTGGAGTTGTCCAGAATTAAACATTTGGCTTTACCTTTAGGTGTAATTTAAAAATTGACTATTGGAACTTTGTCAACGCTGATAGATATGCGTTCATTGCTGATCCATGATCCTCAGGAATCGCATCCTCAGGGTTGGTCTCAGAGTTTTCTACAACTGGTTTCGCATTGAAATACGACTCCTTGAGTGTAGTTAGTTTTTCTCTGTACTGTTCTTCACTTTCAAACTCAACACCTTTAGATAGTTCGGAGAGTTTATCCTTTTGAGATAACGCCAAACCTTCACTTACTTCATCAAGGATGTTGTCTGATACAGACACTGAGAGACGCTTTGTCAATTCGACATTGCTCTCAATCTGTTCGTTGAGTTTTGTTTCCATTTCATCTAACTTAGAAGTCATTGCTTCTAAGACATCATATTTGTCTTCAGGGATTTCAACATAATGTTCTTCAAAGAGGGTCTTAAGACCACTCATAAAGGACTCAGAGAGTTCCCCTCTGATTCCAGTTTCTACAGCGAGTGCATTCTCATTGATCCACTCATTAGCGACGTACTCTAAGTAAGAGTCAACACGCTCTGTAAGTTCTGCTTTGTGAGAAGCAACCTCCTCATCAAATGCTTTTGTGAACTGCTCTTCGAGTTGGTTAGCAACTTGCTCAACCTTGCTCTTTACAGCAGCCTCAAAAATTGTAGCAGTTTTTTCTTGGAACTCATCAGAAAGTTCTTCACCTTCTAAGAGTGCAGCAACGTCATCCGCAACGTCAATTACGATTTCTTTTGCTACTTCTTCCTGTTCTTCATTTTCTACGACGGGAGTTTCCTCTACTGGTTGCTCCGCTACAACTGTTTCTTCTTCTTTCTCAGCTTCTTCGTTAGCACCTTTACCATATCCTGTGCTCTTTATAGCAGCAGGTCCGGGTAATTGCACCTTAGAAGGGTTACCCTTGAAATGAGGGTCTCCACTCTGAGCAAAAGTAGCAGTAGCAGTCTTCAACTTATGAGAATCATCAGTTGGTCTACCGTTTGTAGGAGTAGGTCCTCCTAAATCTTCTATCGCCTTGTTGTCAGGCACATAGTTTGGAGCTTTAGGCATAGGGTCTGCTTTCTTTGCGCCCTTAGTAACCTGGTTCTCCATTTCATGTAGTTGTTTTTTCGCAGCCATTGGTTAACTTTCCGTTTCGTATGTATGAATACTGTTATTATTTATAGAATTATAGTTCTGACAAGAAGTTAGCGAATAATCTGAGCTTATTTGCCTCCAACATTTTGTCATCTACGAGAGTATTGATTTCTCTCTTTGCGCCCTCGCATGCTTTTTCACGTAGCATGCCACCTTCCCAAACCCATTCCTTTCCTTCCATGATACCATCGACAAAAGCGTCTGGTGCACTGGGATCTGCCACTATATCAGCAGCAGTTGCGAGCATAAAATCTTCTCCAACATAGTTTACACCGTCTTTTGAGATTATAGATCCCATTCCTCTAGATGAAACTCCTAACTTCACTCCCTCACCAATGAGAGAAGAAGCGATCTTACCCATAGGTGTTGACAATATCTGTGCCTTACCTACAAAGTTATTTCCTTCTTGTTGTAAAGATACTATTTTGTGTGATACTCTATCAAGGTTGATTTGAGGACCATCTGGGTGACCTAATTCACCTAGAGCACGACCTGTAGTTACATGTGCCTCGTTATAACGCTTCACCTCATTGACCATAGTTTCCAATGGGTAGCATCTTTTATTACGATTGACTATTTCTGCTTGTAAAAAAGGTCCTTGAATGTAGAGAGTTTTCTTACCGTTTTTTTCTTCGGTAATAACTTCTACTGATTCAACTTCTTCTGAGATTAGCTTCATCCTAGGTTTACCTCGTGTAAATGCATTGTACTTCCGTCTGATGTTTCAGGTGCCAGTCTAAAGATAACTGTCTTTGTCAACTCTGCTGTTCCTGTGAAATCAGCAAGTGATGATGTGTCAGCATCAACAGTTAGTTTACAAGTATAACCGTTTACTCTATCTGGTATCTGAATAGCAGTGATTTCTTTGTGAGCAATCGTGCTATTGTAAGCACCTACGGAAGATCCAGTCATGGTAATATAATCACCAACTCTGAACTTTGTATCTTGTCTGTCCAGTGTAATTACACATGGATTTGCTTTCGAGACAGACATTGCCTTTGCGTGTGCAGGATGTCCGTAACGATATAAAAAGTCTCCACCTTTCTCTACGTGAAAAGATCCTACACCCGCTTGGGCGATGGTATTACATACAGAGATGTGTCCTGACTTTTTCTCGGAACTACAAGCAATGTATAAAATACCGCTTTTCACAGCCTTTGCACCAGAAGCAACTGTAGTAGCATCATTACTACTCAGTTCTCCATGATCAGAGACTAAATTTAATACCTGTGGCATTTTACTCCTCTTCTTGCGGTTCTGATTCAACAGCGTCAGCTGGTTCCTCAACTTTACCAAACTGAGCAGCAGCGACTGTAGGTGTTATTTGATCCACCTTCTCTGCACTCTTTTGATATAGCAAGGTTTTTATTGCATCATGAACTTCGGATGAAGAAGTCTCATCTGAAGACATCATGTTCAGCAATTCATTGGTGTCCATTATATTTTAAAGTAACGCTAACCCTATTTATATCTTAGCTTTCTTGATGTTTAATTCGGGTGCTTCTGTAGATTTTCCGTTGATCTCAGGGTCTTTACCGTTTTTACCCATGTTTGCTTTCTGATTAGTACCAATCTGTCCGTTCTCTATCTGTCCCTGCATGATAGCGTTCTGCGTTTCTAGCGGTACACCTACACCAGATGCGTTCTCCTCTTCCATTTCTTCTGCCATTTCCTCTATCTCTTCGTCTGTCTGACGCAGTATCTTACGCTTCACATAGTCTCTTGAATAGTATGTGCCGATGTAAGGTTCGATAGCAACCATAAGATTGAGTCTTTCGTTCATCAACTCAGTCTCTTTGAGTTCAGCAAAATGATTATCATACAAGTAATCAAACTGTATGTGCTCTGCCATCTTCTCCCAATCCTCTGGTGTAACTATGTTTTTGAGGATAAGTTGTGTCTTGAGTAGATCTAAGAATAGACGACTGAATCTCTTACGCAATCTACCTACAAACTTACTGAACATAAGTTCGTCTCTTAGAATCTCTGATGATCTACCTAGATTGAATCCACTGTCAGCACCTATTCTTGACTCAGGTACGTTGAGTGAGCGATATAATTTCTTCTGGAAGTATTCAATGTCTGTTAGTTCACCTAAGTTCTGCCCACCAGGCAATGTAGATATCTCTGTTCCTCTACCACCTTCTCTTCTAGGTAACCAGAAGTCCTCAAGCATTGATAGGAACTTCTTGTCATCTTTGATCTCACCAGTGTTAGCATCATATACTAACTTGTTTCTGTATCTACTCATAACGTCACGTAGATACTGCTCTGCCTTGACCTTAGGTAAGTTACCAACGTCAATGTAGAATATACGTCTCTCAGGTGCTCTAGACAGTCTGTAGATGACGAGAGAGTCCTCGATCATACGTAACTGGTTTAGACCTTTGATCGCTTTGTGTAGATATGATAGTGTGATCTTTTTATTTCTGTCTACTAAACCAGAGTGAACATGGCATATAGCATCCTTTGCAATTCTTACACCCTTACCAGCAACTGATCCATACTTCTGTGCTACACCTTGTGGATAGTATGTGTAGAACTCTGTTACTTTTACGTCTTTGTTTACGCTCTCTGTACCGTTAGCGTTATCGATTGTAGGGATAGCAATTGCACCCTTCTCTCTATCAGTAGGTTTTACTCTCATCAACTTGATCTTGAGAGCATCAATATATCTTAGTTCTTGTATTCCTTCGTCTGGTTTCTGTACGTCAATTACCTTATGATAAAATATTCTACCATCTACGTACCAGTTTCTAAAAATCTCGTGTGACTTCTTGTCAAATTCTAGTAAGTCTTTTACCTTCTTGAACTCTTGTCTTATAACTTTCTTGAGTGGTTGTCCTATGTTTAGGTTATCAAGGTCAATCTCCACTGGACTATCGTTCATATCAGAAACGATTGCCTCATTTACGACATGCTCAATCGCTGTATCACATTCTGGATGCAATGACATATCACGATATCTTTTTATAATATCAAACTCAGTCTTGAATACTCCCTCAATATCTACATATTGGCCATAAAATCCAGAAGATAGAAAATAATCAGCACCGTCCTCATTATTAGGAGCGACAGGGCTGATTACACCTTTCTTCTTCTTATTGTCGTCTTCAATTGAGAAACCAAAAAGCTTGGCCATTACAATATTTCCTTATTCGATGTATTTATTATACCACAGAATCGGCATTATTACCATCATAAGCAGTCCAGTACTGAACTTGAAGCGTTACTTGGAACTCTTCTACAGCATCTACCTGATCATAAGATAGTTCAACTGTGCTTACTGCACTTGGCCAGCAACCAACCATTTGGTAGCGTCTTAGTACAGGTAATGCAGCAGGGTTGTCCTTTCCTTTTACATTTAGATCTGTGTTAGCACGACCCAACTGGTTTACTACCCAATCTGTGTAGTACTCAGCAGGGTTTAGGGTTCCTGAACCATCAGATACTTTGACGATAAAGTTTGCCCATCTCTCGAATGCTGTTCTTAGTTTGAAATCGTTATCGTTGATAACTGTGATTGTCCAAGGATCGAATCTACGATCTCCCGCAACCTTGAGTTGACGACCTCTGAAGGGAACAATGACTTCAGCGATGTTAGACGCTGGTAACTGTGCTCCTTTGATCATCATACGATGAGTAGTGTTCTCTATCTCATCGTCAAATATACCTACACCTGAAGGGAAGTTTAGCTCAACCTCAAATAGATTAGGACGAGCACCACCACCAATGAGTCTTGATTTGAAAGAGTCGATTGATCTCTCGTTGTTAGGTATAGAAAAAATGTTTCTATCTAGTGCCATTGTTTGGTTCCTCTATTATACAGTTCCTACAACTTCACTGAAGGAAACTCCAGTACGTGTAGCAACAAAGGTCAAACCGATAAAGTTAATTGACCTCGCTGGTTTGACATAAATGTCAGCAATGAATTCATTGCGGTCAATAACGTCAGGTGTGTTATTGGTTTCATCACAAACAAGTAAGAAGTCTGTGATACCTCTCTTAGCTTGTACATCCCTTAGGAATGGTTCAACGATATTTACGAAGTTGCTTCGTGTCCCTGCATCGTTGAGTTCAAAGAGTTGTGCTTGTGCAGCGTTCTCGATTGCTTGCTCAATAGTGATGAACAATCTACGAACGTTGATTCTGTCAAACGCACTCTCGTAAGATAATGCAGTCTTGTCTCCGAATAGGATGATTCCTGCACCTGGTTTGTTAGTTATTGGGTTGACTCTATTTGAGTAGAGTTGATCCCTTGCATCCAAACTAGGATTGAATGCTAGTTTGATTGCAAAATTGAGTCCACCTCTTGCCTGACCAGCAGGAGAGAACCAAGGGAAGTTGTCCCTATCTGTTCTTACACATAGTCCTGCAATATCGTTTGATGTAGGCATGTAGACAAACTTCTTATTGAATCTATCGTAAACATACTGGTAACCAGCATCGAAGATTGCATAAGAAGATGATGTGAGTGGTGAGAAGAACTCAAGTACATTTTGTAATTGATCCGCAGCACTCGCCACATTGACCAGAGATGATCTACATGGTGATATGAATGTGATGCAGTCCTTTCTACCTTCACATATCTGTATCAGTTTATTTGCTTTTGCTTGCTCTTCTTCTTTGTTTCTGTATGCACTACCTTGTAGTAAGAATCTGATGTCGCTATCTACTGGATCTGCAAACTTGTCGTATGCTGTGAGTAGATCACCTAGAGGTGCATTGAATACTCCAAGACCAGTGTAGTCTAATCCTCCTCCCAGTTCGTAATTTACATTACCAACAGAGTTGAACTTGACGTTCTTAGCGTCTTGACCCCATGCTCCTGCACCAGCTGTAACTGCTGTAGTTCCTGAACTGAATCCAGATGCCAGAGGTGCTGTTCCTCTAAACGCATCAGTTCCATTTACCAGCGATACACCAGCGAATAATAATTCAGAGTTTTCTGCAATGTAGTCTTTATAGTATATCGCTCTACCACCAGTCTGTTCGCAATCCTTTGCCTTAGAGAGGTTTGCATGCTTCTCCATGACAGAACCTATCTCACCAGTTACCGCACCGTTTGCGTCAACAACGACAACATGCAATGCATCGTTGGCACCGTCTCTTGTAGATACGTAATTGTTTGTTCTAGGTTTGTTTAGTACTGCTCTCCATGGCAGTGTGACTAAATCAGTTCCACCGTCAGCAACACTTGTTAGTATATTCTGTGTGCTGTACCAATCTTGAGTTATGATAGTTGGTGTTCCACCAGATGCTGATGCAACGTTACTACCACTAGAGTTTACAAAGTAAAGTGCTGTACCGTTCTTGAACTCAAATTGTGAGTTTTGTGTGTAAGACTGTAATGTTTCTGTACCGTCTATGACTGTACTTACAACTCTTACGTCTACGGTTGTTGCTGTCTTACCAGTAACAATACCCTTTAGTATTCCAGTTGCTGCTGTTACAGTACCAACACCGATTGTTTGACCAGTGAGGTGTTGTGTAACTCCCATACCGACTGTAACTGAACCAATATTACCACCAGTAAATGTTGGGGTAAGTATTTGGTCAACAGCGTTATCTATTACTGCAACTCTTAGTTCGTTCGCCCAAGATCCGGGATTCTTGGATGACCAATACCAGTTTAGATCGTCCGCATTGTTGTTATAGTAATCTTCTTTGCCTTCTACCAATAAAATAGATGAAGATGCATATCCAACTGCTGCGTTAGCGTTGTTTAAGTCACCGCCTTTACAACGAACAACGTCCAACTTACCCCCGTAGGATAAGAAATTGGATGCTGCCATGAAAGTCTCATAATGATAATCGGTTGTACCAACACCTGGTAAACCGAAGACATCTACAAGCTCCTTCTCGTTATTGATCCTAGTAATTTCGTTTACCGGTCCTTTTCTAAAAGGTCCAACAAAACCACCGACAACGTTGATACTAAAATCTACGCCACCACGAGTTAGGTCGACTTCTCTTATCGAAATTCCCGGAGATGCTAATCGAAGTGCCATTCTAACTTCTTTCTCCACATACAATGACTACTGATATTTATGAAAATGCGTCCTTACTAGCGATATTCCCACATATAGGCACGATCCCCGTACTCATCTGTTTTCCAAACTGTTCCATCTGACTCTACAGTTTCGCCTCCCATTTCCTCAAAACCATCACATATAAAACCAAAGGGTGCCATGTCTTGTTCTATTGCGTTCTTCTGCTCATCGTATATTCGTTTTCTTACGTCAGAGTCAGTCATCTCCTTGAAATAATCCTGTGCAACCAACCACGCAAAGATAACCAAACACATTGCTAGATCATCATTACAACCCTCTTCTGCCTCAAAGGACTGTCTCTTTTGTATGAAGGTAGTCAACTCACTTATGATATTATAATCACAGAATGTAAGTTTATCTTCTTCTATCAGTGTCTTCAGGTTAGAACAACCTAACTTCTTAGTTACCTGACTCATCTTGACACCCAACTGCGTCTTCACACCAGAAAATCCTGATCCAACTATCTGTCCTGCACGACCTCTCATAGCAACCATGAGTAAATTCTCATATTCAAGATCATAGAATAGTATAGATGCTACTTGATCACCAATATCATTTACTTCACATAGCACATACGCATTATTATATCCCTTCGCCACATCTTGTATGACAGATGGAAAGACCATAGGTTTGATCTCATTGTCTCTATATGTGGCAACCACCTTATATGGGAACTCTGTAATATCAGCAACTATGAAAGCACTGTAGTCTTTACCAACTCCTCTTGCTACGTCAACTGTTATAATATAATCTCTATTCTTGAAAGGTCTTTCATATACAAGTAGTTTACCATTCTGCTCTACTGGTTGTTCATATACCAATGATTTGAGTTTCGCTGCATTTATAAGAGTGTCAACAGATCCTAAGAACTCACACTCAAACTCAATAGCAAACTGTTGCTTACTGGTGTTCTTTATAGTTTGCTCTTTCCATTTCTTATCTCTACCTGGCACCTCAGACCAGTGCACTTCTGTTGCAACATACTCGTTCTGCCCACGCTCTGCATCATGCCACATTCGATAGAAGTGATTCATACCATGTGGAGTGGATACTATTATAACCTTCGTAGATTTACCAGAAGATATAGTAGGATACACAGACGCAAAGAAGTCATCTGCCAGATGGTTTTGAACGAAAGCAAATTCGTCCAAGAATATAATGTTGAATGACATACCTCGAACAGCAGATGCAGATGTAGATGCTGCAATAATCTTAGAACCATTCTCCAGTTCCATAGATCCTTTGTTCCAAGCGATGATACCCTGTTGCATCCACTTAGGTAGGTTCTCATATGCTAGTTGTAATCTACCAAGCAAGTCTCTTGCAGTTGCTGCTTTGTTAGCAAGGATACCAATGTTTACCTGATCATTGAAGATCGCATAGTGCAGTAGATATGAAACCACAGTCGTAGACTTACCAGTTTGACGTGGCATCTTACATATATTAAAACGGTTTTTATGGAATCTACTTAGTAATTTTCTTTGAAACTTGTACATAGTAAATGGCACAAGTCCCTCGTCAACGTTGACGATTTGAATGTATTTCTCTGTAAAATATATTGGATCATCCTTACATCGAATAAATTCAACAATTTGTTCTTCAGTAAATTGCTGCTTGGTATTCGCCTTTTTTAGATTAGGATTACCAAGATATATGTCACTTGCAACTGGCATCAGTCTATCATATGATCAGTAGTTCTTTGTATGTATGACTCCCATCCTTTGTCTTTAGGATCAAACGCTTTAGATGCACCACCCACAGCTCGTACAACTTTACCCGCAATTTTTGCTGTTGTTACTGCTGCCTTGACATAAGGTCCTGCTTTCTTCAACACTTTACCTACCCCTCCTTTTCCTTTAGGTTTGGCAGCTGGTTTGTCAGTTTTTGGTTTGCCAGGTTCTGCCTTGTTAGTATTGCTCTTCTCTATTGCTCCACCTTTGGACTTGTCTGTCTCACCCTTATCCTTTACCGTGTCTGCTTTTACATCTACAGTCTGATCCTTTGCTTCAGGTTCTGGTTTTGGTTTTGATTTTGTTATTTCGCTAGACTTAGGTTCTGTCTTTACTATTTCACTATTTGATGCTGGTGTTATATTGGAACTTTGAGATTTTACAATAGGACCACCCTTCTTACGTGGTCTTCCACCACCCTTTTTTGTTTCTACATTATTTTTGTCAGCATCATACTTTTCTTTATTGAATGACCCATCTGGATTTTTATACCTAGGATTCTTTATGTTTCTTCTGACTTGCTCATCAAGATTTTCATAATCAAAACTCATAGTCAGAGTATCTCTCATCTTCTTGAAAACACTAGGACTTGTTCCTCCATCCTTTTTCCCGCCACCAGAAGACTTCAATCCTTTTGGAAGACCGTATTTGTTTCTATCACTTTTTACGTAGGTGTCGCCCATAGCACTCTCTATCTTCTTTCTTATTTATGGAGTCCTGTCTATATCTAAGTTCCTTAGATCTACACTAGGAGGTTTAGTTTTTGGTACAGGTGCACCCGCTAACCCTTTTTTGATCATTTTTTGTAGGTCAGCAGTGCTACCAACAAACAAAGAGTTGTTTGTGACTTGTGTGGGTTTATCTTCCTTCTCCAAATCCTTCATCTTTCTTTGTAGGTCTATAATCTTATCAGTTACATCTCCTACTGCTTTGACAAGTTGTCCTGCAACTTCATATGCACGTGGATGTTGAGTATCTTGACACACATCAAGGATACCATCCATTGCTTCTTGTCCCTTCTCTACAATATTGTATAACTGTGCACGAGAATATTCAAAGTCATCTCTAGGTGTACCATCAACCTTCTTTACCTTCTTAGATTGTTTGACTACATCAGTTGCTTTGACTTCTAATGCGTTATCTATAGGACTAAATGTGGTTGTTTGTTTATCTAAAGGATCATAATCTTTTGTCATACGTCATTACCTAATGCGGGACTCCACTCTTGACCATCAGCGTCGAAGAATGATCTAGTCTCACTGAACCCGAAGGTGTCACCCATCTCAATAAGGTCAGAATCGACTGCGTTAACAAGATTTATAATATCACCCTTGCTATGCTCTGTAATCTTAGATCCATACTGTCCACGAACAACCACTAAGTTATTCAAGTCCTTCTCCTTGATACGCATAACTTCATTACCAATCTCTATGTAACCACCAGTAGAGAAGGATGCACCAGATGTAACTTTGATAAGAGTTTTCCTCGTATCTATAGACTCTGTAAGTTTGTCAGTTTCATCATCGTTATAATCTTTAGTTGCTTGAGGTGTGACAACGTATCTTTGTTCTCTTGGTGCTCGTATAGCAGTAGAGTAATCGATTTGAACTTTTTTGATAATACCGTTCTCGTCTGTTGGAACCTCTTGATAGAAATATGTTTTAGCAACAAAGTCAAGATCATATTGTATAAACCTACGAGTAGAGTAGTCACCCTCATACTCATCAGTAAATGTAGTAGACATCAAAGTAAATGGTATATCTCTTTTCTCCTCCACACCTTCCAGCATGTTGATTGTTACGTTATATGATGGTTGGAAGAATGGTAATATCTGTTCTATGATTTGCAGAGCATCATCTTGTTGTTTGGTAGCAAAACTAAGTCTAAACCCAATATCATATGGCACTGGTAAAAACATCTTTTTGACTTTTATCTTGTCATTAGGAGACTTCATAGTAAATTTTTGCACAGGAGATGCCTTTCTTGTAGGATCATAAGTGTAAGAAGTCAACTCAAATGATAGTCTTGGTAGTGTGATTGCTACGTTATCATCAAAATTTGATTGTTGTTCTATCCTCGCAAGAAACCTTTGTATAGGACCATATGCTATGGGTACTTTAATCTGACTTATAGACTTACCATCACTCGCAAACTTTTTGATCTTTATATTATTAAATAAAGTTCCAAAAGCAATTACGGTCTTTCTGACTGTCTCGTTGTAAAAATAATTACCTATCATTATACTTCACCAAATGGATTCTTCTCTGTAAAGTTTAGGATGTCGTCTGCTTCAACTTGGATGTCATCACCACTGTTGTATGCGTCATTATCATCGTAATTAATACTATGTAGTCTGTATGCAGAACCTTCATTGTCAACAATAAGTTCGCCAACATTGAAGTCACCAGCAAGATTCCTTGCAGTAAGAGTGAGAGAAGGAGCATGCCATGATGTAACAAATGCAGTTGTAAGTGAGGACTGACCAGTAATGATTTCACCAAAGGAGAATGTGCCAACACCTATGGTTCCAGCAGCAGAGACAGTTATACTTGGAACAGTTACATAACCTGAACCAGCGTTTGTAATACGTACAGCACGAATTCCACCAGTATCATTCAGTACAGCAACAGCAGTTGCAGTTGTACCTGCACCAGGTGGGCTGTCAAACGTAAGAGTTGGAGGAACAGTATACTTAGTACCAACATTGGTTATGGTAACAACACCCACAGAACCAGTGGTAGATATTGCAACTTTTCCTGTTGCTCCACTACCTTTACCATCATCAGGCAAGAACTGAATTGTAGGTGGTGTGGTGTATCCAGCACCAGGATTTGTTATGAATACACTTTGTACTCTTCTACTCTCAGTGAATCCTATAGTAGTTGTAATAGCAACAGCAGTTGCAGTGATACCAGTAGATACTACAGGAGGATTGATCTTAACACGTGGGTCAGCAGTATAGTTTGTACCTCCGTCAAGGAGGTCGATCCTGCCAATACCTCCATTCACAACTGTTGTTATCATGCTCGCAGTGCTACCTACAGCAACTAACTTCAATGTTGCGTCATATCCAGCAGTTGCCATGTCATCATCTATTGCAGCAATACCAGTGTCGATAACCTCGTCTTGGTACTCGAATGGTTCACAGGTAAGTGTGTATGTGTAGTTCTTACGTAACTGATAGAATTGACTAACATCATCTACATATTTGATTTCTAGTAGTAAGTCTCTGTATGGGAAGTATAGTAAGTCACCTTCATTGGGACGGTCAGTTGGATTTGCTAAACCTGTCTGCACCAAAGGTAATACTACATTCTTATATCTCTCCTGAGATATCACAATCTTCATCTCAGCAGTAGATCTCACACCAAATTTTGTTAGTAAATTATATCCAGAATCGAACCCTTCATATGACTCAATGTAACCCTCAATAGGAATTGATTGGTCAAAAGTAGAACTAGAGACCTCTCTCATTATAGTTTTTACATTCACAAAGTTTCTTGGCATGTAAACAAACTCGACCCCATACATTCGGATCTGTTCATTTATCAAGTCCTGAACAAGATTTTGCTCAGACGGAGTACCTTGCTGAAAGAATGGATTAAGTGCCATTATACTTTATCTGTAAAAGGACCTAGCAATTTATCTAAAAGTTTTTTACCTTTTTTCTTATTTACTATTGATCCTCCTCCTTTGATAGGATCTTTTGCTTCATCATCTCGTGCTTTACCGATTGCACCAAAATCATCTTCAAGTCCTTCTAAAAATTGTTTGAATGTTTTCATTATCCTATAAGGTCTAGTGGTGGTAATTCGTACTCGTTTGCCATTTTACTCTCTAGATTCTCAATCTCACCTAGAGCATCTTCATATATCTGTCTACCATTTAGTTCTACACCGCCAGGTAATTTTACACCCGCAAACTTGATGAGATTCTGACCCCATTGCTTCTTCAACAGTGCAGTGAAGTATCTTTTCAAGAACGGATCATTATAAACTTTTGGATAGTCATTAGGATTCAATACACGATAACATCTTATTATAAGATAATCATTCGGTTGCATACTGGAGAAATCAACATCAAGATACAATCTGTTCTGACGTCTGTTGAATCTTATCTGCTTCTCTGGATGTAGTATATGATCTAAGTCTTCCAAATATCTTTTAGTCATTGTGTATCCCATCAGTTCCATAGAACTAAAGAAGTACACGTCATTCAACATCAATTGATAATTGATATTGAACATGTTTGTACTGATGAGTCTATTATCTAATTTGAATACTCTTTCTATACCTATTACTGCGTCAGGAATTTGAATAAAGTTTTGATTCTCTTCAAAAGAAAAAACAGTTGTACCAATACCTGTGATATTAGCAGAAGCTGTAGTAGTTGTAATACCAGTTGCGACATCATCTTTTCTCGCTTTTATTGCATCCAAAAAGTTGGTTGTTATCTTATGCTTTAGATACATCAATTCAACACCATCCATGTGACGGTTCTGATATATCTGGATAGCATCATCCATCAAGTCTTCAACTTGTTCATCAGCAACATTGACTTCAAGTACGGGTGCACCCAACTGCCTCTTCGCATACTTTACTAATTCTTCTCTCGTTGCAGGGTTAGCCATTTATGATATACTTTCCTGTATTTATGAACGTCTTACAACAATATCTAACTCATCACCTACGTCTAGACCAGTCGCAGGTTCGATTATTGTTACAGCAGGACTACCTATAGTCCAATCAACACCTTTTGATAGTAAAACACCATTCAAATATACCTCCATATTATCAGAAGATGTAAGAGAGTTTGATGGAGCAAATGCAGACTGTCCATCATTAGCAATTAGTTGATCTTCGGCTTGATCTGAGCATAAATCCACTTCATCTCCAGCTGCACAAGCTTGAGCCAATACAACAGCAGCAGACGCTTGATAGTCAATGTTGTTTCTGAGTCTGACCCCATTGAGATAAACTCTGTAGTTCTTAGAAGCAGCGAGAGATCCAGCAAGCGTAAACGTTGTTTGATTTTGCGTTGCTGTAAATAACTCTTCTTCAAACGTGTGTCCAAAATAGACAGTAATTTGTACATTGTCACCTATATTCACCCCAGAGTTAAAATTGACAGTTTGTGGTGCAGATAGTTGATAATCATTTGATGCACCAACTCTCATCTTTACACCATTCAGTGTTACAAGGACAGGGAATGCAGTTGCTTGTACACCATCATCAAATACATTGGGTGCAGTAAATGAGGTTTGTCCCATTGTTGCTATAGTATTATTAGTGCTAATACTTGTGGCACCACCTACAGCACCTCCTCCTCCACCGCCACCTGATAGGGTCTTGAAGGACAGTGAACCATTTCCATCCGTAACAAGTGCCTGATCCTCACTCCCGTCTACGGATGGGAATTTGAAACCTGATATAGTACTTATACCAGTTGAGTTTATATTACCAGTAAAACCATTAATATTTGCACTAACAGCACCAAAACTTCCTATACCAGCATATAACTTTCCAATGTTTGGATTGTATGTCAATCCGTTTGTCTTTACCTTTTGATATCCAGTTCTATGATCAAAAAATCCTACGTGATGCCATTGATTACCAGCATCTATTGCTGACTCTACTTTTGCTGAACCTGTAGATATACCAACAATTGAATGTCCTTCATCAGTTACTACTAATGAACTAAATGTACCAATACCTGAAGCGAGTACTTGAGCAGTTGATATTCCTACTTCCCTTACGGTTACTCCCGCACCAACTCCTGCTGCTATGAATACCTTTCCATCAGCAGTATTGATTGCAAACTCACCTACATCAAGCGTTGTAGGGTAATGCGGTACCTTTCCAGCGACACTAGATCGCTTAATCTTAATTGTTGGACTTGCCATTCCTAATGTGGTATATACCTATCAAAAAAACAGTAGAGACTGTCACAGCAGTATTTATGTGTTATAATTAGTATGGGTTTCAATTTATAGGTATGGACAAGACACTCGTGATACTCACAGGACCTCAAGGATCGGGAAACCATCTTTGGTCAAAAATCTTCTCACTACACGAGGATGTTTTTGGGTGGAAAAGTCTTTTGGATAATTACTGGGAGGCACACCGTATATCAGAACCCTTCGCCAAGTACTGGAAAAATCCAGAGTTACTTGACGAATTTGATTGGTCACAAAGCGAATACTTCTTTACATCGGTTAGTGTCCCACTCGGCATCAAGGAATTAGGGACTATAAGACGTCCAAACATCATGCAGTTTGCAAAAAAGGTCGAGTCACTTGGGATCAAGGTGAGAATTTGTGTGGTCGGACGCGACCAGAATATTCTCAGACATCAGCAGACGAGACTTAGGGGAGAGTCTACGGTTAGGTACTTCTTGGATCAGTTGTCTGGTTTTTATAAACCTGTTTTCCTCAGTTACGAACTTCTGTACCTTTACAAAGAGGAGTACCTAAAATCTTTAGATATCGGCATGCCAATCGCATGGTACGAGAGAGATAAGATCACTAAAATACTTGAGTTAGATGCTAATAACAAGTATATAAGTTACATCAAAGACAGTCCTCTAGACGATTGCAATAGAACAGGAGTTCCATCTCCATGGAATCCAAACATAGAAGAACCAATGAAACCTAAAGATAGGGATCATGCATATGATGAGGAAGGAACAGGTTGTTGTGGTGGATGGTCAGATCCCAATGATAAAAGGAATTTTAAAACTGAAATATCTACTGGAAATATAGTAGGAGATGTAGGTGTAGGTAATACTGCATACGTCAAAACTGAAGAAGAAAAGTGGGTGACCTATGAGTAAAAAATTACTAATCGTTACAGGACCACAGGGTTCTGGTAATCATCTTTTCGCAAGACTTCTCTCAGCACACCCCATGGTCAAAGGATGGGATTCACTCAAAGATAATTATTGGGTGCCAAGTGATGAGGAACCATTTGCCAGATATTGGGTATACCCAGATGAATTAGAATTTCCAGAAGGAGATTTCTTCTGTGCAAATGTATCTGTACCATTCTTTTATGACGGTGTTAGACGCACACCAAAGATCAAGGAGGTTGCTTATAAAGCAGTCACCATGGGAATTCAACCGATCATAGCGGTTGTATGTAGAGATAGAAATATAAACGAACTACAACAAAAAAGAGTTGGTGGTGAGGTGACTATGGATATTGCACTAGATTACTATTCTGATCTTAGACATCATTTCATAGACCACGAGGCATTTTTCTTATACAAAGAGAGGTACATGGAGTACCTAGGAAGAATATTAGAGTTCCCTGTAACGAAAGAAGGCATCGACAATTTTATAACTGTCGATGCCAATCATAAGTATGTTTATCCCATCAAAGACCATTGGTTAGATAATGAGATCCGTAAAGGACGTAAATCCTTTAAACAACGGCTAGAGGAGTAGCAGTGTTCTTATTGCTGATCTCAAGTAGATCTGCTCTCATCTTCTCTACAAGTGAGAGAACATGTGATTGAAGTTCTTCGCTACCTTCAACTAATCTTGAAAGTGAACGTCCACCTAAGTTTGAGTGGAATCCTTCGTCTTTAGCAATAGTTGCATAACGTGAAGAGATAAACTTATCTTCTACACAATCTGCCATTTCTTTCCATACTGCTTCTGCTCTTCCTTCTGCTACCAATTGGTATGCAGCGAGTGCAGCTTCATCATCAGATGCTTCATACTTATCTAAAAGTTCAGCACCTTTTGCCTGAGGTTTCTC
>CEUT01028808.1_pt1 | contig 16890 bp, 20 predicted proteins | sample 531401 | NCBI WGS metagenome assembly CEUT01 (sample SAMEA2622821, study PRJEB7988) | marine metagenome | biome: marine biome (ENVO:00000447); feature: surface water layer (ENVO:00002042); material: "saline water (ENVO:00002010), including plankton (ENVO:xxxxxxxx)" | depth 5 m | reverse complement strand
TTACCAAAACTTTCTTCTCCTAAAACATTAGTGTCGTGGTAATCCTTGTCTGTATCACCACTCAATAATAAATAGTAAGTCATTATTGATTATTCACAAAATCTTTGATATAGTCGTCTAAATTTTTAGTTGGATTCCAATCTAATAATTCATGTGCTAATGTATCGGTACATAATGTTTTATCGTATTCACCACTTCTAGCAGGTATATATTCAGTTGGATAATCACTTCCAAAGTAACTTGCAAGTTCATTTATAGAATGATTTACACCACGACCTAATTCGAATTCTGTTCCATTATATCTCATATCAACCATACCATGCATAGCATTTGAAACTCTTGAAAGTGCATCAACTATATCTTCAACATGAGTAAAATCTCTTCTCTGTTCTCCATCACTTGTAATGGTTAATGGTTTTCCTTCCTTATATTGGTCTTCAAATACACCAACAACCGTACAATAAGGGCCGTCTTTCAATTGATGTGGCCCATATACATTATAAAACCTACATATTGAAGTTGGTACATTATAAACCTCACTATATAATTTACACAATTCTTCACCACTCCATTTTACCCAAGCGTATGGACTACCATAAAGTCCATGATGTTTAGAACTTGAACCTGCATAAACTACTGGAATATCTTTCTTTCTTGCTAATTCAAGAACATTTAATGTCGAAACAAAATTGTTTTTGATGTGATGTAACGGGTCTTTTAATGAGGTCTGTATTCTTGCTAATGCTGCCATATGAAAGATTGTATCAAACTCTTCATCTCTCCAAGATGGATAAGTGTTATGGTCTACATAAATTCCATGTACATGGTCACTTGCTAAATCATTATTATAATAACGACACCCTTCAACTTCATTCTCCTTCAATCCACTCGAATAGTTATCAACAGAAACTACTTCGTGTCCCTCTGATAATAATTTTTTTATAAGATTAGTACCAACAAAACCAGCACCACCTGTAACTAACATTTTCATTTTATTTCTCCTGCATTTTTCTAATTATAGAATCTTTGACAATTTTATTTCCATTTAATCCTAAGTGTGTATCGGTAATTCCAAACTTATAAAGTTCGTCACAGACAAATAATGGAACATTTATATTTTTACCCATCGTCCAAATTTTGTTGTTGTTTATTACCCTACTATTTTTTTCTTTTTTTAAGTGCTCTATGCTATTGTATTCAATACCATCTACATAAATTGGAATAAAATAACTTTTATCAATTAATTTTACTCCTATACAATCTTCCATTGAGAATACATATAATTTAACATTTATCTTATCAGACTCCTTCTCAAGTTTATCAAGTCTTTGAACTATACCATCAAGATGTTCATTATAGTGTTCATCAAAATCCTTATATTTAGACCACTCTTTTAATTCTTTGAAAGTTGGTTCCTTATAATCCCTTCTCGGATGGGATAATTGAACCAACATAAACTCAACTTTTTTGTCTACAACTTCGTCCCAATGAATGGTTTTAATTGTTTGAATCTGACGAAAACTCGTATCTATTATTTGAGTATTGTCACCACCAACTTCTTCTGCACCATAATAAGACATATTTAATTCTTTAGATAGTAAACCCACGAATCTATTTTTCAATCGAAACTCGTGGTCTTTAGAAGATATCAAATGTTGATGTTCGACCCAAGAATCATGTCGGTAGGGAATTTGGTATCCTTTTGGTTTATCTTTTAACCACTCATGATAATATAAACCTGCACCATAAGTATAAGAACATCCGAATGAATAGAACATACTATAATTCTTTTAATATTTTTTCTTTGAACACCTCTATCCCATCTGCAAGATTCTTTTCCCAATCCTCATGGGCTTGTTCATCGGCTCCATCGGTGATGTATTTGAATGATATGAATGGTACATCGTATAGATAACATACCTTTGCTAGTGCGTATGCTTCCATGTCTACAACCTCACCATAGTATTGTGATTTATCCTCTGCGAAGTTATCACCACTACCACAAGTTGCATTTCTACCTATGGGATTGAACTCTATATTTTGTTGTTGAATAACAAATGGTGGGTCTTGTTCAAATGGTGTCTCACCTCTCATGAATCCAAGACCTGTAACATCCATGTCCCTTTGAATAAATTTAGTACAATCAACTAATGTTTTCTTTTTTATCTTTCTACTACCTGCAGTTCCGTAATTTATTACCATATTATATGGAATATAACTACCATATTTACCAAACTTTCTTGTGAGTTCGAATGTTGCATTTACCTTACCAACTCCTGTATACAATACTTCGTAATCATCCAACTGACCTTGTGTTTCAATCTCAAGTGCACAAACTATGAGAGTTTTTTTATCAAGTTCTTTTGATGCTCCGTATGAATCACTCATAGGTTATCACCGACCTTACATTCAAATCAAAATCTTTTACTCTTGGAACATATTTCAAATCAACCAATACTAAATTACCTACAACATTATAACCAGCCTTTTCTGCTAGTTCATTAGTTGCTTTTAGTGTTCCACCTGTAGCAAGTACATCGTCTACTATTACAACTTCTCCACCACCCATTCCGACCTTTCCCATCTCCAAGGTAGCACTTCCATATTCTAAATCATAACTAACCGATACCTTATCACCTGGTGTTTTACCTTCTTTTCTTGCACATACAACACCACCACCAAAGTATGTGGCTAAACCTGCAGAAAATAAGTATCCTCTTGAATCTATACCAACCCAATAATCAGGTAGTCTAACTTGTCTACCCATTTCTACAAGTGCCGACCTATATGTTTCTTGGTCTGCCAATAATGGTGAAATGTCCTTAAAGTTTACACCATCAATTGGAAAGTTAGGTATTTCTGTTATATAATTTTTATACGACATTTATCAAATCCTTTTCATATGTTTTTAATTTTTTTATTTCAAACTTAAATATGTCTAACTCCATCTCACCGACTTCACCGCTTTGTTGAAGTATTTCTGATAACTTTACTATTATTTGGAAGTTATCGTTATTCAATTTACTGGCATCAAACCTAACCACTACATCATTTTTAGGTTCAATATGGTCTGAATGGATTTTCTTACTCAAATTAAATTGAGTATTTGGTTGTTCATCTTCAATGTATTTATTGACTCCAAATCCTTTATGTCCAACAAAATCTCCATAGATATCTGAACACCACGGTTCGATTTCTTTTAGTAAATCATTATTACAATTCTCTACTACAAACCCTACATCATATTTTGGTGGTATGGTTGGATACATCATCTCGTCATGTTGAACCATATGTCCCCACTTACGAATGAAGTTTCTTGTACTACGAAGATTCTGAGCTAACCACTCACTTGATTCTCTACCCTTCATGAAGACTTGACCTGCTGGATTTCTTAAAGCACCATCCTTAAATCTACTACCTCTACAAGTCATGTGGTAAACAAATCCTTCCCAAGTTTGTATTAAATCATAACCAGCTAACACAAATCGATTGAATATATCAGAGTCCTCTTTTGATTGTGGAGCGTAAAGTGGGTCGTGACCACCAATACTTGTGAAATCATCTTTATATATCGCCCACGGAGCGAAGATTCCATTTGTAATTGGTTTATCTTCAGATTTTAGTTCACTAACACATTGTAATAATTCTAATTCATTAAACTCTTCAGGTTCTATTCCAAAGTCTCTTAGAACTTTTTCTGGCCCATCAGGATGTAGTGGTGGTTCTATACGAGTAGCAGAAACTACCTTACCTCGTTCCAAATGTTTTAATACTGCTATATCCATACCAGGACATGCGTACATATCAGCGTGATATATCATTACAATATCTTTGGTAGCCATATCAACTAATGTATCATATAATATAGTGTGACCTAATCTTTCAGGCCCTTCGTTACGATGTATCTTGACATTTGGGTCTAACAAACAAACACTATTCATCCACTCCCAAGTTCCATCATCAGAAAAATCATCAGCCCAACAAATCTCATGGTCTGGCCCTAAATTTCTTCTGATACTCTTGTAAGACCATTGTAGGTATTTTAAATTGTTTCTACTTGGTTGTATAAAACTTATTATTTTGTCACTCATTTTTTGTTCCTTATAACGAAATAATATCTTGTACCTTGATAATTATGTCCTTCATCTTTAGTAGGGTCATTTTCTAACACTTCAACGAGTTCATATTTTTCTTTAATTAATTCCTTATATTCATCAAAACTTGCAGCATAAGGATCCATAGGTCTTGACTTACCATCTGAATCGTTATTCCACTCTATAAAACATAAACCCTTTTCACTAAGACAACTCATCCAACTATCTAATGCTTTTTGAGGGTCATAGGAATGGTCAAAAGAATTACTGAAAATAAAATCTACACTATTTATCCATTCATCTTTTACTTCGTGAAAATCCCATTCAATTGTATTTGGAAATCTATTCGCCGCGTCTCCAGCTATCTCAGTTCCGATGGTTGTGACATCCATCCCTAATGATTCAAATGTCTTATTGAATTCTTCTTGTTCGATTCCTCTACGAGTTCCGTGACATAACCCAAAGGATACATCAGTATTATAATCAATAATATATGAAATCAATCCTCTGATTGCATGTGTATCAACCCAACTATGGCTTTCAACCTTCGCTTCATAACCAATCAGTTGAGCTTCTTTATATTCTTCGTAATTATCAAATTTCCATAACTTCATTTCAAAACCTTTTTCATATATTCTATAAATATCGATTCACTATAGTTAGATTCATAATTTTCTATGGCAGTTTTTGAACAATGGTCGTAGAAATCCCAATCCATGATTAATTTGTCTGCTAACTCTCTTGCCTTTTCTATGTCATACAAATCAACAGATAAATCAGGCTGACATAGTCTTTGAGTATCTGAGTCAACATAACCAATACATGGGATTCCTAAGAAAGCTGTATTCAAACAGAATGTACCAGCAGTTATAGCCGGCATCAAATGAACTGCGAATTTATATTCTGCCAATTTGTATATCCAATCCGTGAATTGAACATGAGGTAAAATTCTGAGTCTTGGTAGTTGGTCATGTAAGTCTACATTTCTCATCTTCGGCATATCTATGGGATTATTGAATATATCTGCTATAAGATAGGAATCGAACCCACCATACCAATCGGAACAATTACCACCAATCATAGTCTTGTCTTGTTTCTTTACCTTACGGGCATCCAATAGATAATCTTCTATAATTAAGGTCGGTATTGTATGTACAGGTGTATTTGGTGCAACTCCACGATAATATTTATAGTCTGTCGTATTCTCACTTAAAATTCCATCCACACTATTCAAAATGTTAACATGATTTATCTGATGTTGTAGTCCCATCTTTTGATGAATCCAACAAGTTGCTTCCTGCATAAACCAAACCTTCTTTCCTAGCTTACGGGCCAACTCCACAATGTCGAATGTAAGTAAAAAATCTCTAAGTTGTGTTGATTTACTTATTAGTAGAATGACATGGTCGTAATCAGTAGAACCATTATAATTTTGTATTTGTGGTATTGGAAAGTGGTCAGCTTGAAGTGCACACATTTGAGCGAACTCAGTTCTCATGTGTCGATAATCACGAGGTACTTTTTTTGTATGATTTAACTCACTTAGAAACAGAATTTTCATATAACTCCTCGTATGCTCTTTTAATAAAATAAGTTGCATCCCTTTTCAATGGATTACCTGGTATCGCGTTGAAATGATATACCCAAGCCTGTTCGTATAGATTTTCCATTCCATCACCCCACCAAGAATTACCAAAGTTTAATAAATTCTTACTCACCATATGATGTAAGTTATATGTTTGTGGTAGTAATTTGACTTCAATACCCTTTTGTTGTATTAGATAATTAATCGGTGTTTGGTCGGTACTCAATCCTGCCTTCTGTTTTTCTCTTAGTATATCAGAATTTTCAAAATAGAATTCCAATACTTCATCAAAAAATTCCTTATGAGATTCATTAACTATTTGGAATCCACCATTAAAATACATTCCCCTTTCAACTCTAAAATCCTCAAATAAATCCTTGTAGTGTCTTAAACTTCTACCTGTCCATTCCCAACATCCATTGTCTAATACAGCGGTATATTTTTGTTCTGTCATAGTAAAAAAGTTAGGTGTATCAGGATTAATAATCGTATCACAATCCACCATTAAAACTTGTCTATAATCGATATTATTAGATTCGAGTATCTTGAATAGGTGATATCTCTGCCATGGAATTGTCATTTCTTCCCAAGTATAGATTGGTTCATCCCACACCAATACTTGGCAATTGTGCCTATCTGCCCAATTTTTCCATGATTTGATAGAATAATCATATGAGTGATGTCTTCCTCTTCCTGCATTAATGGCAGGTATAAATATAATATTCTTCATTTTGTTCCTTTGTTTAAAAAGTAAATTTTTTCTCTCTTACCCATATATTTGCCCCCCACTTTTCACAATCAATTGGTGGTTTAGCCTCATGAAGACTATCTTCTATATACTTTCCATTGAGTGTATTCCTCCAAAAAACCACTCTACCAGTCAATGGTTTAACTTGGGTATCGATGTTTGGAAAGTAAGTTTCACCACCTTCCTTAACATCATTAAGATATAAAAAGGCTGTCCATGTTCTTTGACCACCTCTCTTTGTTTCCTCTATATGTATATCCGTATCTGTATAAAAGTAATCCCAATGTGGTTTATAAAACTGATTAGGTTTGTAATGTACAAGTTGCATACCTTCACAATTCTCTAATGGAACTTGTATTATATTAGTAATTATTTGAAATACATTATCAACGGCCTCATTACCATCATCATAATCTAAAAAGGTATTAGAACTTGTTCTGAAATTGTCTTGCAATGGTTCTAAAGTTGTAGATGGTTCAAGAGATGGTCTACCTAACTCTATTAATTGTTGACAATCATCCTTTGATATAACATCATCCGTGACCCAACCAAACTCAATACCATCTTGTGTCTTTAGTTTCACTTCTTTTGGTGATTATGTGATAGCAAATAAAAATATTTATTATCTCTAATATCTCCACTTATATAGTTGAATTTCAAATTAGTTTTCCAAGTTGAATAATCAAAACTTAATTGGTCACGCTTACTACCATATTTCAATTCTTCCCACCACTTTTCCATTGTCATCTTTACTTCTTCTTCGTTATGTTTTCTCAACAATATACCAGAAACTATTAGTCCGTTGTGAGACGGATAGCCTTCATCTTGATATCTTTTAACTTGGTCGTACATAACTTGAGGATTATCCTTATAATTTTGATTAGGGTCATTCTTTCCAAGATTCATAATTGCATTATACTCATCATAAATACAATCTCTTGGGTCTAATTGACAATTCATATGGTCGTGACAGGCAAAATTCTTATCTGATAAATATTTATCTATTAACTCGTTTACATCATCTCTGATTAAAAAATTTCCATCCATCCAAATACTAATATCATATTCAGACAAATATCTATGTGGTAGTAACTTATATCTTCTGGCATTTCTTGTGGAATCTTGATATATTGGTAATACTTTCCTTACTTCCCAAAAATCTGATTTTAAATCGGTATCAGTAAAACATATGAAATCAAATCCATCAGGAATAAACTTCGGTTTTTCTAAATAGTCGTAGTTACCAAATATTGCAGTATAGATAACTTTACTCATCTACCACGGCCCTACCTTTTAGTTGTTCCCAATCTTTTTCAGGTCTCACTTTTAGATTCGTTTCCCATGCACCCTTTAGAACACTCATCTCCAATCCTAACTCACTACCAAAATTGATGAGTGCCTGTATGTCTTTCGGAAAACAACTTCCACCAAATCCATATTTACCATCGTGACCGGGTACATTCAGGTGAGAATGTCCCACTCTTCCATCACGGACAAACCCTTCTAAGGCATCTTCCCAAATAACACCACATTTATCAGCTAATAATTTCATATCATTCAAAAATGATATCTTGGTAGCGAAGAATGTGTTTGTCATATACTTGATTAGTTCTGCTGTTTCATAATTAGTTTCTACAATGGAAAGGGAATATCCAAATCTCTCTCTAAATAATTCACTTACCTCATTCACACCATCGTTCTCATGTCCTTCACCACCCAAGATAAACCTATTCTGATTTATGAAATCAAAGTTAGCTGACCTTTCGGTTAAAAATTCAGGATTAAATACTATTCTTAAATTTGAATACTTCTCTTGTAACTTTCTTGTAGTACCTGGTGTCACAGTTGACCTTAATAAAATTATACCAACTTCATCAACCATCGTAGAATTCATCTCGTCAATATCATTTAATACATTATCTACAATATCCACATTCATAGTTCCATCTTGATTAGATGGTGTAGGTACTGATAAAAAAATTATATCACTTTCGATTATTACTTCTTCTAATGTATGGGTTGATTTGTTTGGGTTTTTATCATAAACCCTAACTTCTGCATCACAACCAACATTTGGTGAGAAACCATATCTAACGGCACTCCCTACAAAACCATTACCTATTATACCGATTGATTTACTTATCTTCATATATATTTACCCAATAGTTTATCATCTCATCTATCATTGTTTCGAATGTATATTCTGCTTCAAATCCAATTGACTTTAACCTCGTAGAATCTCCCTTCAAATGTACCAATTCTTCAGGTCTCCAATACTTTTCATCTACTCCAACATAATCCTTATAATTCAAATCTAAACTTGAAAATGTATAGTCACATAAATCCCTAACAGAATGTGATATACCTGTAGCACATACAAAATCATTTGGTTCATCTTGTTCTAATATCATAACCATTGCCCTAACATAATCCTTAGCGTGTCCCCAATCACGAGTCGCATCTAAATTACCCAACATTAACTTATCTGATAATCCATATTTAATCCTTACTACTTCCTTTACCACCTTATTAGTAACAAAGTTTGTACCTCGTCTTGGTGATTCGTGATTAAATAGAATACCATTAGATACAAACATATCATATGCTTTTCTATAATTACGACTTATATTATAAGCGTATACTTTGGCACATCCATATGGACTGGCAGGATGCATCGGTGTAGTTTCTCTTTGAAATCCATCCTCATCAAATGAGTTACCAAACATTTCCGAAGATGATGCCTGATATACTTTTATATCTTTATTAGTCAATCTAACTGATTCTAATAAATTAAGAGCTCCGAGTCCAACTACTTCTGTAGTGTAAATCGGTTGGTCAAATGATATCCTCACATGAGATTGTGCAGCTAAGTTATAAATCTCATCTGGTTTTACTAATTGTAAAACTCTTATCAATGACGCCATATCCAACATATCAGCATATTCTAAATTTAATTCATTAAATATATGGTCTAATCTTGCAGTTTGATTTTCTGCTACGGAATTTCTTTTTAGAATACCATGAACTTCATATCCCTTTTCTAATAATAACTCTGCTAAGTAAGAACCATCTTGACCATTAATTCCAGTTATTAATGCCTTCTTCATATAACTCCTATCTGTTTTAATACTTTATTTTCATACATCCAATCTTCCGACAAAATATATTGATGTGCGATTTTGAAATTTTCCTTGATATATGGTAACATCCCATTATACATCTTCGAACCAATTTCTTTTAAAATATCTTGGACTTCTGAAACCTCTTTAAATATAACCATTCCACGAGTATCAAAATATTTACTAATACTCTCACACCCATAATAAATAGGGACGGTTCCTACCATAATCGGATTTATTATTTTTTCAGAAAAATGATAATCTCTTGTTTGATTTTCCATAGAGAAATTAAACATATAATCCTTTAATCCATCAACAATTTTATCTAATGGTTTATATCCCCTTCCCATAACATCAATTATGTCTTTGTATTTGGATATAATTTCATGCCTTTTGAGATGGTCGGGTACATTCTTTTTTGCTGAAGCTACAATCGAAACCAACTTTGTCTTTTTATGTTCGATTGTTCTATCTTTTTTATCTATCCAACAACCACCAAAAGGATAGTAAATAAAATTTTCACCCCTATCTAATAACTTTTTTTCATTTGTTAATACATAATCATATAATTTATTATTTTGTAAAATCCATTCATAAATATTAGGTTGTTTAACATATGGTTCAAGTAACCAAGCAATTTTCTTTCGATGACCAGACATTGGTTTTAATATATCACCATCAGTATAAAAAACTAAATCCTCTGTATCAGATACTTTCCTATCCCATTCAATATATTTAGAAAATGATGTTGGTGGTAAGGGATTGTTACTATATTTACAATGTGAAAAACTTTTATCAACTATCTTTATTTTCTTCATTATCAATAACCTTATTTATTATATCACAAATAAACTTTATTTCATCCTCAACCAATGATGGATGGTTTGGCACATAAAATCCATACTCATCTATTATTGAAACCTTTGGTAATTTAAGTTCACCAAATTTTCTGACATAAAATGGTTGAGTTCCCATTGAACCACAAATCATTGGTCTAACTTCTACTTCATTTTTTTGTAATTCTTTAACTATCCTATCCCTATGTGGACTTATTATTGGATATGCAAAATTAGATGTAAGTGAATTGTGATATGATTTTGGTTTCCAATAATCATTTTTAATTAAATTATAGTATAAGTTATAATTATGTTCTCTCTTTTTTCCCCAATCATCTAATTTATCAATTTGAGCTAATCCAATATATGCCTGTAAGTCTGTTGACCTCATATTAAAACCAGAATAATAAAATGTATACATGGCATCAAACTTTGAAACATTCCAATCTTGTTGTAATTGAGATTGTGTTTCTGAACTCAAATCTCTATCCCAACCATGACTCCGTATGGATAATAATAATTCATATAACTCAAAATCATCAGTTGAGATAAGTCCACCTTCAATTGTAGAGATGTGATGACCAAAGAATGTAGAGAAACTCGCCATCTTTCCAAATGTCCCAAGTTTTTGTCCTTTGTATTCACATCCCATTGACTCACAAGTGTCCTCTAACAGAATGACATTGTACTCATCACATAGATTAACTAACTTATCCATATTGGGAACTAATCCTAAAACAGAAACAAACATTAATACAGATGGTGATTCCTCTTGAAATATCTTCTCTAAATGTTCCAAGTCTACTGACAAATCTTCCATATTAGAATCACATAAAATTGGTTTTAATCCTAATTGAATTACAGGTGATAAATCCGTAGCCCACGCAACTGATGGTACTACTACTTTATCATTTGTTAAATAACCACCTTGTTGTAAGGCAGATAACATCAATAAGTTAGCAGAAGAACCTGAATTACAAAACACCGAATATTTTCTACCTAACCATTCTGAATATTTTTTTTCAAAATCTAAAGTAATTGGGCCCTTTGTTAATCGTGGATAAGTTTTTAACCACTCAATTAATCTATCTATATCTTCATTACCAATTGTATCTTTAACTAAAGTTATCATAAACTCTCCTTATACCATCTCCTAATGGAGTGAACTGAAAATTACCTAATATTGATAATAATTTAGAAGAATCAACATCTTTTCTATACTGACCATCTGGCTTACTATTATCATATTTTATATTCAAATGTTCTTTATTACATGACCGAATACCTATTTCAGCCATCTCATTAATCGTATAGACTTCTTTTGGTGCAACATTGAAATTTCCAACTACATCATTATCGATTACATATTTTATTACTTTTGCTAAATCACCACCATACATAAATTGTCTTAATGGTTTACCTGTTCCCCACAACTCTATACTTTCCTCGGCCTCATGAATTTTTTTAATCAATGCAGATACAAAATGACTATGATGTTCTTCATATTTATCGTATTCTCCATATAGATTACAAGGAATCAAACAAGACCATTTTTTATCATATTGTTTATTGTATGCTTCAATTTGACTGGCAAGACACCTCTTGGATATTGCATACTGAAAATTACCAGGTGGTGGTGCTCCATCGAACATATCCTCTTCTCTCATAGGATATGTATCCACAATGTCAGGATAAATACAAGTACTTAAAATCCCTATCACCTTTTCAACATTGTATTCATAACACGATTTTATAACATTAGTATTCATCAAAATATTTTCTTCAAGATAATCTACAGGATTATTCATATTATCCAACAATCCACCTACCCTTGCTGCTAAATGAACCACAACACTCGGACTATAAAAATCCATCATCTCATTGACTCTTTCCATATGAGTTAAATCGAAGTCCTTTGATGATATATAGATTGCGTTTGGCATTATATCTTTTAAGTGTGTTCCCACTAACCCACTACCACCTGTGACTAATACATTTTTACTCATTGTCATCTCCAAAATGCCTTGTTAAATATTCATCCAATTTAATTTTATTTCTATGTTTCTCTACCTTTAATATATCTTTGAAGTGTTTAATATCATGGGATGGGTTGTGTATTCCGTGTGACTCATTTAAACCGTGTTTTTTATATTTTTCTGTTTTATACCATTCATCAAAATAACAATTACCAGCCTGACTCCAATTTCCCATATTGTAAAATGTAAATCCAGTCATGTACAAATGTTTCACATCGTAATTTAACATGGTCAATAATCCAATAAAACCTGTATTTGGTAATGACCCTAAATAATCATATATATAACCTGGTTTACCTTTGTTCCACTTGTTATCTGATTTCAAATGATGGTCTGGTACATGATGAACTGGGACACCAATTTTTTTAAACCATTGTTCTTGGACTGGTGTTTCATATGACCTTACCATTGGTTCTAAAAAATATTTAAGTGAGCGTAACCACCTTACATCTTGTTCTAACTCTGGTCTGTCATGGTCATTAAAACTATGAACTAAAACATCTGTTCTTGAACCATAATCTACTTCTTTACCAGTTCTTCCCATAAACCCAACAGGCGAATCTCCTAATCTAAAGACTAAATCATGTGAATCTATAAACTCACCCATACCTAAATTTTGTAAATTTGGTGCAGGTCCTACATAAGCTATTGTCTTATCTTTGACCAACTCATTTAACTTTTCATCCCTTTGATAATCCTCACCTAATGTGAAGTTGATTAGGTCTGGCTTCTTTACGAAAGTTCCCCTATCATTTGTATAGTACTCAACCATTCAATTTACTCACTTCTTTAATACAATCATTCCAATTATTAAATTTAATTCCCTTGTCATCAATATAAGCTATCGCATTTGGTTTTATGTATGTTACATCTTTGATATTGTCTTTGATATCATGTTTATCCAACCATTCCCAAACCAACTCTATTCCATTTTTACCATCGACAAGTGGTCTGTCAGGATTTGCCTTACAACTATAAATTACTAAATCATAACCTAATTCTTCATTTAAATATTTAACACCTTCGATTGCACCTTTGAGTGGTTCATCATATATTGTACCATCATGAAAACCTTTTGAATTTTTGTGTATAACCCCATCGAAATCTAAACCAAGTTGACTTTTCTCGGTATCTTTTACCATATCAAGAAAATCATTAAGTTGCATCTGACCTCCCATACTTTCTAATTAGTTCTGATTTTATGGTTGGACATGAATTACCTGTTCCATGTATTAATTGATAAAATGTCATCTCTGATAATATCTCCACGGTATGAAAATAATCCCTATCAAAACAGACCTCATTTATTTTTTCATCAAGACAATTTGATTTTTGACCTGAAATTAATGCGGTCGAAATATTATATCTATCATTACACCAAGCTAATGCCGAAACAATATTTTTCGAATTGCCCGAACCCGATAACCCAATTACCATAGACTTCATATCAGGATAAATATAATCCTCTAACCATTTGATAAAAATATTATCATACTTATAGTCATTTGCTATAGATGTTATATAACTTAAATTATCCAAAGAGTAACATTTTTTATTTGTCAATCTTGTAATATCAGATGAAGCATGAGAACAAACTGGTGCATTACCACCATTACCAATAAAGTAAATGTTATCGGCCTCGTCAAAATCTTTTTGTAATTGTAAAAATTCATCGGTATTTATGTGTGATTCAAATACTTCTAATAAATTTTCAAACTCTACCATATTACTCATTTTCTATCCTTTACATCGTCACCTACATAGACATGGGCTACATCTTCTCTACTTACCGCAAGTCTAATAGCTGGTTTATCTCCAATTGCGTGAATTTGATGTGACTTACCTTTTTCAATGAAAACCACATCACCTTTTTTTACTATTATAGAATCATCTTCAATGTCCCATTTCCATTCACCATCTACAATATACCACCACTCATTCCAACTTGGATGATAATGTCTTCTATTCCCCTCACCTGGTTTTTGACAAATTAATGTTGCACTATTATTTTCTGTGTTAACTAATCTCTTTGCCCAAGATGGTTTGTTGTCCTTGATAATCTCATCAATATTTACAACCGAATGATTTGAATCTAAGAAATCAGGATTTTCAACTCCGTCCTTGTATAAAATATCATGATAATCATCATGTGTAGTATCTCTTTCTATGGTCACATCCAAATGTTTTTTAGGGTCGTAGTATTGAGGTTCTGTATGTCTATTCATACTTAAATGACTATGGACAACTTCAGCCAATCTAAAATCATCTTCAGTATCAATGTCAATTGTTGACCATCCACTTAACTCAAAGAATCCAGTCCTTCCATCACCACCATGATAAGCTGAACTAAACTTCTTCATATTTTCTATATATTTTTTTCTATTCCATGCCATCAATCCACAAGCGTAAGCCTGTATTGGTTTGAGGTCTTGAGATGGTGGTGTTATTTCTTTTTGATTGAAATTAATTGGATTACCATCATATATTGATTCAATTTGTACATTGTTTACTGATATTAATGTTTCATAATTGTTATCGTGAAACTTATTTACAAATGATGTAACATCACTTACCGACATAAAAGGTGATGTGGTTAATAACTGAATCAAATCATCACATTGTATATTCTGTAAGAAATCATATGTAAAGTCGTCATTTGTTTTATCGTCTTCCGCTAAATATGCTGGTCTTTGATAAAACTTTACACCATACTTTTTTGCTATAGGTTCAAATATATCTGACTCAGAGTTGATGTATATTTCATCAAATATATTAGACTTAATTGCAGTTTCTAATACATAGGATATCAATGGTTTACCATCAATCAATCTTAAATTTTTGTTCTTAACCCTTTTACTACCCAATCTAACAGGTATCATGGCTATGGTTTTACTCATTCAACACTCCATTTATTAAATTATACGCCTTATCAAATTCTTTTTCCGTAACGGTAAGATGTGGTCTTAGCCTAATTGATTTTTCACCAGTTGGGTTACATAACATCTTGCTTTGATATAAATTTTTATAAAACTTATCTCTTTGATTTTGTGTTTCGAAATCAAATGCAATTAAACATCCTTTTCCTCTCACATTATAAATATTGTTAATACTTTGTAAGTGACTTAAAAACTTTGGGCTATTGATAGAAATCAATTCTCTTAAATTTTCATCCTCTATTACACCCATGATATAAGTAGACCTAATCATGTCTACCAAATCAGAATCCCAAGTTGTATCTAACATTTTATATTTTGATTTGAATATACTTGAAAATTCTTCCGTAACCATAATTCCACATACTTGAGCCTTTTTACCAAATATTACTATATCAGGCACTATATCTAAATGTTCGAAGAACCAAGTCTTGCCTGTAGCACAGAAACCAGTTTGTATCTCATCAAATATTAAGGGGACTCCTAATTCTGTACATAACTCTCTAATACCTCTCATAAATTGATAATCTAAATGATTATCTCCATATGTAGATTGTATTGGTTCTACTATAACACCAGCGATAGAATCATCGGTACTGAGTAGTTGTTCTAATTCAGATAATGTTTCGAAGTGAGGCCATGAATCATCAGAAAACCTTTCCAATCTCGGTTTTACTGGAAAAAATCTTGTCGTTAATTTATTACCATATGACATTATACCATGAAAATTATTTTTAACAGAAACTATTTTACCGTTTTGTTTTTTTGAATGATACATGGCTGTCTTTACAGCACACTCAACAGCTAAAGCACCAGTAGAACAAAAATGTGCTTCTACAAATTGACCATCACAAGAAGAGAAATCCATAAATTTATTATAAAATCTATCATACTCATCAGTTTCAAACTCACAATTAACTATTTTAAATTGAGAAACCTTTGCTATCTCTTCTACAAAGGTTGACGATGAAAGTGTTGGGTGATTATATCCAATCGGTATTGAAGAAAACATACCAAAAAAATCAAGATATTCTTCATTAGTATTTTTATCAAAAATATAACTACCATGACTTTTTTTATAACCATATCGTATATTAAAAATACCTTTATTCATTAGATAATCTTCCAACCTTCACAATACAAGTCTTTTGTATTCAAAGGTTTTTTCTCACCAAACCATATTTTTGGTGAAATTACTTTTTTATTCTCATTGGTGTTCAACCATGCTCCCCACCAAGAAAAAGTAGAATTACAAATTATATTGTCTTTACACAAAGACATCAAATATAAGTCAATATAATCTTTTTCATTTTCTATAAATACAAAATTATTTCCTTCGAAATTATTTTTACACCATTCAATATCATCACTAAATATCAAAAAAAGATTATCATCATCAAAATATTCGAAAGATTTATTGAAATAAGACATTCCACATATCGGATGTCTCCCAATTCGTGGTAAATAATCACCTCGTCTGACATGAACTGAAACTGTTTTATTATCTAACAATGAGCCATACTTCTCATGTATATAAGA